>Ga0310696_10003574_pt1 | contig 19338 bp, 11 predicted proteins | sample AusTroGonzalo_MG_4_FD_203885 | JGI IMG/M metagenome (GOLD analysis project Ga0310696, IMG submission 203885) | Bovine rumen microbial communities from tropical cattle in Woodstock, Queensland, Australia - Gonzalo_02 (v2) (version 2) | ecosystem: Host-associated > Mammals > Digestive system >... | reverse complement strand
GAGATGTATCGGGATATATGTGAACAAGAGAGGGCTAATAAGAATGTTAGAATTAATGATTTGCGGTATAGTTACAATTGGGTAAAGAAAGTCGCGGAAGGTTTGGTGGATTTGGTCAAAACATATAATGACAATAACCAAAACGATTATATTCAGCAGCAAATTGAAGAAGGAGAAGCCAATCTTCGCAAAGCGGTGCGGTCTTTTTTTGAACTGTTCAAGAAACATTATGAACAAACAAATCAAGGAAAAATATCGATGGCATCACTCAAAAAGAAGTTCCCTTCTCTGGCTAAAGTTTATCCTCAAGTTGAGTTCAACGAAAAAAGGGTTCTTCTTATGACGGTTCATAAAGCCATGTATGGAATAGACCCTATTTTGTCGGATAAAATCAAAATGTCAGACTTGCCGAAAAAAGACAAAAGGACATTGATACTCTTTGACGAATCCGACCAAGCCGCAATTGCAATGAGAGATACTGTCATCGACCAGTCTATTGACTATGGAGGCGGACAAAAAAGATACGCGAATGGATATAATGGTTATTTGCAGTATAAAACACTCCTTGAAAGTCCAGAGCATATCTCCAACGAATATTATGGCGATGCATTGGAGAGTTGCATTTGCAAGTCGAGGTCGTTCATTGAAAAGAATTGGGAGAAAACTTTTGAAGGTATTAAGCCGTACAAGAGCATTTTTCTTGACGGAAATGAAGATGTTGAGGAATATCGTAGGGGTGTGTTCTTTTCAGGCCCCGCGGTTAGGCTAAATATTGCTAAGAGCAATGACCAAACAAATTCATTTGTCTGTTATCGAAAAGGAGAAAGGCATTTTAGGCTTGTTCACAGTAAGGATGCGGTGGCATCGTTGAAGGAAAGATATGATATCGTATGCCCTTTAGATGATTTTCTTTCTTTGATTTCAAGCAATATCAAGGTTTTGAAATCACAGTTCAGCAAAGTAATTGGTGAAGCATTGGGGAATAGCAGGGAGAGATTTAACGCTGAAATAAAGAATATTGCTAACAACACGGCTTCAAAAGGCAATTATTTTGGTTATCCAACTTTGGAAAGGGAAATTCATACCTTTTTTTCAAGGTTTGAAACAGCGTCTGAATATCAATTTGAGCAACAGCAGTATGAGTTTATGACCAACCGCAAGAATCAGATTGAAACAAAGGATGAAAAACCATTGAAGTTGCCAGATTATTCAGTTTATTCACAAGGCGTACAGTTGTTTCAGGAAGAAATTGACGAAAAGGATAACCAGCATAGAGTCAGATTGTCCTGTCGCGAGATTTCTATTACTCCAGAAAAAATCATTCTCGATCTAACTCGTTTTGACAATTCGACCGTGGTGTTTTGCTCGGCTACTGCATCAAGCATGTCCGTGGTAAGCAATTTCGACATTAAGTATCTGCAACAAATATTGGGCGAGAAATTCCATACACTTTCAGAGAAGGATAGGATGAGGTTTGATGAATTGAACCAAAGAGCATATCCATCCGAACACCAGATTGAAATAATACCTTTGAAACACTTTGAGTTTGAAGAAAAAAGAGAAAACCATTTGGAATTACCTCTGAAATATAAAGAAATGTTTTCAAAGGAGGCTCAACAAGAAGGTTTGGACGAACTTTGGTTCAGTAACACATTAAGATTGCTAAAACGAGCGGACAAGAGTGTGAAAGATGTGTGCTACCAATTGTATCGTCTTTTTCAATTCATAGAAGCCTATCATTGGTTTATATGTCAAGAAGATGTACATAGCATGATTTTCTTCCAAAACAGAACAGGAGACAAGGATAAAAACCAAATCCAAGTTTTGAGTAGCCTTATTGATGGTTCATACGTTTCTATGCCGTCGAAAATGAACAGTGATATTCCGGATGACTGGGAGAACAAGCATATACGCATTACAAGGGAGTGGGAAATTGTTGAGAAAGACATATTAAAAGAACTTGGAGGCAACAAAGATGCTAAAATAATGCTGGTTTCAGCTTATAATAGTTTCAAGGCAGGCACAAACATGCAATATAACATACCAGAAGGATTGGACTTCGTTTCTGGCGATAATTGGGAAACTGACAGATTGAAGTTGAAAAAGGATTGGGATGCCGTTTATTTGCAATCTCCTACAGCGTATCTTATGATGAATGATGATGATACGGAAACTTCGTATGAGAAGAGCATATACAATGCTATGCTTGTTTTGATGATGTTGTGCGAAAGAGGTTGTTTGTCAAAATTTGATGTTGCTCAATGGCTGTATAAAGCCTTGTCGAATTTGTTTTATTTTAGTGAAAAGACCGAATTGGGTATTGCTGATGACAAGGCTGCATGGGCTCGGAACATAATTGAGCAGGCCGTAGGAAGGCTATGTCGTACAAGGAACAAACCAAATACAACGTATATTCTGTTTGATGAGTCAATGGAATCATATTTTGATGCGCCAAATATGAATAAATCAATGACCAAGGAATTTAGGTCTCTATCGGAATACATCATCCAAAATAAAAATGTTGAGAAAATTGCTAATAGCTTATCAGAAGAAGTCAGAAGATGCCATGATGCTAATGAAGCCCAAAGAAGGCTTGATATGGTACGCAGGCAAGCCCTTAGGTTTACTCCTCACGATAGTTGGGATGGCGATGAATACGATGAAGAAGAGGACCTGACCGACATCCCATACATGGTTCAAAGAAGCCAACGGATGATTCAGAGTTACAAACAGACAATCATCAAAAAACCAGTAATATCAGGTTGGGAAGAGCTGGAAGATGAAGATAAATATTTGACATTCATTCATAAATGTTATGGTGAATGGAAGCGGGATGATAAGAACGAATTTATTTGCGCATATGACCAGAACAAAAGAATATGCCCAATAAGTAAAGGCAAAAAGTATCCAAGTTCCATCTCGCCATCTTTGGTGAGACTTGATGTTCTAATGAAAAATGATGTTATAAGAAAGCATTTTGAAAAACACGGGTTTGCTAAAGAATGGAAACAAGATGGCTTGATACTTCACCCCAACATTCTTGCTACAGATTATACGGGTGAAATAGGAGAGGAGGCTTTCAGGGCATTGGTGTTACATTATACCAAATGTACAGAAGATTCGTTAAGACATTTGGAGGGCAAAGACTATGAATTAGCTGATTTTGTTGTTTGCCGTGAAGATGGAAGCTATAAAATCGCATTCGATGTTAAGAACATGAATCCCAATGCAGACCATTCAGATAAAAAAGGCGATATTCCTACTTCGAAAAAACGTGAAATGAAGAAAAGAAAGCTTGGTTGTGAGTTGATTACAGTAAATATGCTAAAATTGAATGATTCAGGTATGGATGAGATTCGGGAGATTGGTGGTTTGATTGATGATAATGGTATAGTTATTCCATCGGCAATCGAATTATTAAGAAAACTTGTTGATGAGGATTGAAAAGTATGAAAATAGATTTTGAAGAGATAAAAAAATGGCCTCTTACTACCAACAAAATAAAGGTCTTGGTGGAAGAAAAGAGGTTTTTTTCCGAGTATTCAATTGTTTCGTATTATAGTGAAGATAAAGAATACAAAAACTTGGCTTATGAACAATTGTCCGATTTGCCTTTTTTGTCAGTTAGTGGAATCAGAGCGAGATGGGCTAAGCAAATAAAGCCATTTGTCAAGTTTTTTGTTTTAGTGAAGAAAGATAGAATACAAGAAGTTTTGAACTGCATTAGGTTATACGATAAAATCAACTCCAAAATTGATGATTTAGAGGAATATGACGATGCTCTTAAACAACGCATTTTTGCGTCTCTTGCAATCAATTCTTTGGGAGGATTGAAAGCCGACAGAATGATGTATAACAATGGTAGTTTGTTGCTTTGTGACGACAAGAACTTCATGGTTCCAAGAAGCAGAAAAGAACTTGTGTGCCTGAAGATTGAGGTTAACGAGTACATGAATTTGATTGCCAAAACTGTTTCTTTCTCAACCCCAAGGAGTATTGAAGAGTTGAAGCGCAAACGGCAATGTGTTTTCCAAGAGAGTGATGATATTCATGGCCAATGGTGGTCTGGGCTGTCAGTGAAACCAATTGTGATTAAGGAGATTAAAACCAAGGAATTGCATTTGGATAGGCTATATATTCAAAAGAAAAGATTCTCGGACAACCACAACATTGTTCCTTATTGGCCATACAACCCTGAAGATTATACACATGGAAGAGCCTTTGCCATAGCTCAAGTGATTGACTCCGTGAATCAGAAATTTGCAGGAATTATTTATTTGAGTTTTTCCGATTTTAAAGTACTGCTTTACGATGAATACAGAACGAATAAAAGCATGCTGAAGTTTTTAATGGATTATATGCAAGGGAAGCGTATCTATATTGAAAATCCGTTCGGGGAGGCCGCTAAGAATGTAGTACAACAAATAAAAGATAGATTTCAGGAGATAATAGACAATTCGCTTGTTTTTCCAGCCCAATCTAAACAAGGTGACTTGATTATTAAATTGTGTGAACCCAAGGATGACTCTGTTTTACAAACTCAGTATTCTCAATCATTGAATAGATTGTCGTATCAAGGTACGGCGATCCAACACGTAATATTTCATGATAACCCTAAAGACGATGAGTTTTCGAAAGCGGAGGCGCGTCGTGTCCTTATTGAGCTTCTGGTCAAAGATTGTTTAATAAATAGACATCTGCCAAACGATTTATGTGAATTAATACATGGATGGAGTTTTATAAGGTATAAGATCCAAGAAGGTTTTGTGATTGGAGCACAGATGATGCTCGCCGAGGATAACAAAATAGAAATCGAAGAGTTTGGTTTTTCTGACGACCGCCCTTCAATTGACTTTGAATTGTTCTCTGAGAGCCAGTTGCTTTTTTCTGATTATGACAGAATTCGAGGTGCAAGAGATTACATGGTGATGAAAAAAAACGGTAATGTATATCTTGTAATTGACACAGATGAAATTCCTATATTAGATGTTGGTTTAATTGATGATGCCTATGCTGAAATATTGAACAAAACACTCCCTTTGTCGTTTTTCAAAAGGAAAAAAGAAGCGCATAAGTATCTAAGAGGATATATTGGTTTTCATCTTTGGAAAGAAGACGGCCTATATGGCGAGCCTGATGCCTCGTTTGCCTATATTTCAGGAATAAATAGTGAGAACATGCAGATTATGAAAAGTGCAAAGATGGATCGCTTGCCAAGGGTGCGTAGGATATTTGTTTTGCATTGTGAGAATAAGGATGTTTTAAAAAAGGATGTTCTTGAAATTGTTGATATGCTGAAATTTGGCTTTGGACGATGGAACGAAATGATGACATATCCGTTTCCGTTCAAGTTTTTGCAAGAATACTTGGATGATGTGTGCGAAATTGCATTTTGTAAACATTGGAGCGAATTAACTAAATGAATCATTTAAGTTTAAATGATATTGACGATATGGATTATCAAACCTGTTCAGAATACGGGTAGAAGTTTTTTGCGATGCTGTCGCAAACATTCACCAATTGTGCCATTCGAAACGGCACAAATTAAATCTGCTGAAATTGTGACAATCGGATTGTCACAAATCCAGTAGGAACAAGCACAATAATAGTTAACGGCAAAAGGTTATTATGTTATGAGCGAGGAATTGGAAAAAGCACAAGGTTACCAGCAACTTGTGGATGGGATTGGAAGTTTGCTGACAGAAGGCAGGCGTAATGCTGCTTATGCCCTTAATACGGTTATGGTGGAAACCTATTGGCGTATTGGGCAATATATTGTTGAATATGAACAAAAAGGGAATGAGAGAGCCGTATATGGTTCCGACCTCATCAATCGTTTGTCCCACGATTTGACACAGCGATATGGCAAAGGGTTTGGGAAAAGCAATCTGCTGTACATCAGAAAATTATATGTTTCTTTCCCAAAAAGTGGGACACTGTCCCACCTTTTGACATGGAGCCACTATTACGAGGTGCTAAAGTGCGACGACTCAAGGGAAATGAACTTCTACATCAAGCAATGCGAAAATGAACATTGGAGTGTCAGGGAACTGAAACGCCAGATGAAAAGCATGTTGTTTCATCGGCTTGCCTTAAGTACCGACAAAGAAGGTGTGATGGCTTTGGCGACGGAAGGTCAGCAATTGACCACACCCGATGACATCATACGTGATCCATACGTATTTGATTTTGTAGGACTGCCAGATAGGTTTCGTTATTCTGAAAAAGACCTTGAAAACGCCCTAATCAACAACATGCGGACATTTTTGTTGGAGTTGGGCAAAGGTTTTGCTTTCGTTGGTCAGCAATACCGCGTAAGTATCGCTGGCAGACACATGTATGTGGATTTGGTGTTTTATCATCGCATACTGAAATGTTTTGTGCTGATTGACTTGAAACGTGGAGAGATTCAGCATGAAGACATAGGTCAGATGAATTTGTACCTCAACTATTTCAAAGCAGAAGAAAACGTAGAGGGCGACAATGAACCGATTGGCATTGTGCTTGGTTCGTCAAAAAACAAACTGATGATGGAATATGCCCTTAATGGCATCACTAATCAACTCTTTGCCGCTCAATATCAATTGTATTTGCCTAACCGAGAGGAATTGCAGGCACGTCTCGATTTGTTGTTGAACGAAATGGAAGAAAAAAGTGAGGGAGTAAATAAATGAGGGAATAAAACCGTTTCAATGCACTTTTTTGAAAAACATAAAAAACTCAAAGTATTAGCGCTGGCTGTCGCAGTCCTCTTCATAGCCTTCCTATGCATCCCCGCCCCGCATTTCGACAAGCCCTATTCAACGGTATTGACCGCGAAAAACGGCGAACTGCTCGGCGCAAAAATCGCTGACGATGGCCAATGGCGTTTCCCCGCCACCGACGACTATTCCCCGAAATACGTTGCCTGTCTGTTGGAATACGAAGACCGATGGTTTTTCTTCCATCCGGGCTTTAACCCTGTCTCGTTTGTCAAGTCGTTCATCGACAATGTGAAGGCGGGCGAGGTGGTCAGAGGGGGGAGCACCATTTCGATGCAGGTAGTGAGGATGTCGCGAGATAACCCGCCAAGGACGTATGCCGAAAAGCTTTGGGAGGTCATCTTGGCCATGCGGTTGGAACTGCACTGTTCCAAAGGGTCTATCCTCAATATGTATGCCGCCAACGCGCCTTTCGGGGGCAATGTGGTCGGCATTGACGCGGCGGCATGGCGGTATTTCCACACCACGCCCGATGAGCTTTCATGGGGCGAGGCGGCCACCCTTGCCGTGCTGCCCAATACGCCCGCTTTGATTCACCCAGGCCGCTCCCGCGATCGTTTGAAGCAGAAACGTGATGAGCTGTTGCAACGTTTGCCTCACTCCAAAACTTTCATCCCCAAGCGGTTCAATGCGCCAAAGCTCTCAGAGGAAGATGCCGAGTTGGCCATGATGGAGAACATCCCCGACAAGCCTTTCGACATGCCCATGCTGGCCTACCATTACCTCAGCGACCAGGACAAACAACACCACGGCGAGCATATCACCTCCAACCTCGACTACAACCTGCAACGTTCAGTGTTGGACATCATGCACCGCCATCACGAGACCAACGTGATGAACAATATCGACAATGCGGCGGTCTATGTGGTTGATTATCTGAACGATGAAATCATTGCCTACGTGGGCAACAACAGCGACGCTGAAGATGCCGCCATGGTAGACATGGTGAAGGCGCAACGCTCCACAGGCAGCATTCTGAAACCTTTCCTCTTTGCTGCCATGCTGGACGAGGGTACTTTGTTGCCCGAAATGGTCTTGCCCGACATCCCGATGAGCCTCTCAGGTTTCACGCCGAAGAACTACAGCGGTGAATATTGGGGCGCGGTGTCTGCCGACAAAGCCTTGCAGAATTCGCTGAATGCGCCTTTTGTTCACTTGTTGCGCGAATATGGCCAGCAGCGGTTCCATGCCTTGTTGAAGCAGTTGCCACTGAAAGGCATTGTCTTCGATGCGGAACATTACGGCCTGTCGCTCATCGTGGGCGGTGCAGAGGCTTCGCTTTACGACATCACCAATGCCTACGCCAAGATGGGGCGTAAGTTGGCGGTTTATGTGAACGAAAACTATGATGCAAAGATAGACGAAAAGGAATCACCGTTTTCTGCGGAAGCCATCGCTGAGACTTTCCATGTGATGCTCGGCTTAACCAGGCCAGTGAACCAGATAGGGTGGGGTGGTTTCTCTTCTTCGGCTCAAGTGGCTTGGAAGACAGGCACCAGCTTTGGTTTCAAGGATGCTTGGGCGGTGGGCCTTACCAACCGTTATGTGGTGGGCGTTTGGGTAGGCAATTCCGATGGCGAAGGCCGTCCTGGCTTGACAGGTGTGGGCGTGGCGGCTCCCATTCTGTTCGATGTGGTCGGCAAACTGAACGACAGCTACCGCTATCCCGCCAACACTTCGGAAAGCATTGAGATTGAGGTTTGTGCGGAGTCGGGTTATCCCAAGTCGGAGTATTGCCAAGATACTAAGAAAATCCGTGTCTGCAATGTGGAGAACCAGACAGGCGTGTGCCCCTATCATAAAAAGGTGTTTTTGGACGAGACGCGGCAGTATCAAGTGCGCCCCGACTGCTATCCTGTCGACCAGAAATGCTACGATGTGTTTTATGTCCTGCCACCTGTGATGGAGTGGTTCTACAAAAAGCACTCGCCGCTGTTCCGCCCTTTGCCAGCCTTCTATCCAGGTTGCGGCACCGCCCATCCCGACGAGGTGATGGCTTTCGTCTATCCCAAGAGTGATGCCAAAGTGAGCATCCCCATCGGTATCCGTGGCGACCGCCAGCAGGTGATTTTCGAAATCGCCCACCGCAACCCGCAAAAGACGATTTACTGGACCTTGAACGAGCAATTCCTTGGCCAGACGCGCCTCAATCACCAGATGCCCATCAATGTGGAAAAAGGCACTTACCGCCTCCGTTGCGTGGACGAAGACGGGGTGGAGTTGAATCGAAGAATTGTGGTGCAATGATTACCAAGAATAAGCCTCATCCGTCATCCACTTGCCCTGCACTTTCAGCACGCGTTCGATGATGTCGCGCACTGCGCCTTTGCCGCCTGGGCAGTTGCTGATGAACTTGCTGATTTCCTTTACCTCGGGAACGGCATCGGCAGGACAGGCGGGAAGCCCTACTTCTTTCATTACCATGATGTCGGGGATGTCGTCGCCCATGAAGATGATTTCCTCGGCATAGATGCCTTTTCTTTTCATGTACTCTTTGAGTTTCAGTACTTTGTTCGGCACGCCAGTGAATGCTTCAGTGACCCCAAGGCTGTTCATCCTCACTTCCATCGAGGGACAAATCGCGCCTGAAATGACGGCCACTTTGTAGCCGAGTTTTGAGGCCAATTGCAGTGCATAGCCGTCTTTTACGTTGGTGGCACGCCAAGGGCTGCCGTCGGGGCTGCTGTAAACGGTGCCGTCGGTCATAACACCGTCATAATCAAAAATAAAGGTTGTGATTTTAGAAAACAAAGTGTTTTGTTCGTTCATGGTATTAAGTCTTTAAAAATGGGTTTTCACGGCTCAAAAATAGGGAATTTTTGACAAATGCAACTTGATAACGCAAAAATGCTTAAATTTGCACCCTTAAAACCAGACACGAGACTTCGAGACATGGGACTGCGCGACAATGTCCCACGTCTCGCGTCCCGCAGTCCCGCAGTCAAAAAGATATATGAGAATCAGACATCAAAACGATAATGTGGAAGAAATCGTGGCCGCGACCATCGAGGCCATGGAAGCCGTGAAAGGCAAGGACATCGTCACCCTCGACCTGAGGGAAATCACTACCGCCGTGACGGACTATTTCGTCATCTGCCACGCACCTTCGAAGACGCAGGTGGATGCCATCGCCGACAAGGTGGAGGAAGTGGTCTTTGAAAAGACGCACAGCAAGCCCTACCATGTGGAGGGTCGCGACAATACGGAATGGATTTTGATAGACTTCGTGGATGTCGTCGTCCATGTGTTCCTTGAATCGAAGCGCGAGTACTACAAATTGGAGGAACTTTGGGCCGATGCCGAGAGAATCGTTAAGGCATCTGAAGACTAATCATTTCAAAATCAAATTCTTACTAATGAATACTAAAGAGACTAAAGAGGCTGGCACCCATCAGAACCAGCCTACTCAGCCCAACCAACCGAATCAGCCGAACCCAAAGCCCAACGGCAAGAAGCGGTTCAACCCGATGTGGATTTATGCCATTTTGGCAATCGTCCTCATCGCCTTGAATTTTGTCGGCAAGGAATCTACCGTCCCGCAAGAGGAAATCGACCAGGGTAAACTCATCGAGTTGCTGAAAAGCGAGGAGGTGGGCAAAATTGAGCTCGTCAACCGCGAAGATGCCGAGATTTTCCTGAATCAGAAAGGCTTGGCGATTCATTTCCCCGAGGCCACTCCCAGTTCAGAGGGCTATACAGCCACCCCGAATTACACCTATAAAATAGGTTCCTTGGATCGCTTCGAGGAGATGGTGGAGAATGCGCAGCAAGATGTCGCCCATCCTGTGTATATCAAGAATGTGAGCCGCTCTCGATGGATGTCGGAGTTCCTGCTCAGTTGGCTCTTGCCCTTATTGCTGCTCGTTGTGTTTTGGGTGGTCATCTTCCGTGGCATGGGGCGCAATATGGGCGGTGGTCCGGGCTCGATTTTCAACATCGGGAAGTCGCGGGCACAGCTTTATGACAAGAACACCAATGTCAATGTCACCTTTAAGGACGTGGCTGGCTTGGAAGAGGCCAAAGTCGAAATCATGGAAGTGGTTGATTTTCTGAAGAATCCAGAAAAATACACCAAATTGGGCGGCAAGATTCCTAAAGGAGTTTTGCTAGTCGGCCCTCCCGGAACAGGTAAGACCCTGTTGGCCAAGTCGGTGGCAGGGGAGGCCAACGTGCCTTTCTTCAGCCTTTCGGGTTCCGACTTCGTGGAGATGTTTGTCGGTGTGGGTGCCTCGCGCGTCCGCGACCTTTTTAATAACGCCAAATCCAAGTCGCCGTGCATCATCTTCATCGACGAGATTGATGCCATTGGTCGCGCCCGTGGCAAAAACGCCCTCACAGGTGGCAATGACGAGCGCGAAAGTACGTTGAACCAGTTGCTTACCGAGATGGACGGTTTCGGCACCAACTCAGGTGTCATCGTGTTGGCCGCCACCAACCGTGCCGACATTTTGGACAAGGCTTTGCTTCGTGCAGGCCGTTTCGACCGTCAGATTTATGTGGAGCTGCCTGACATTGTGGGTCGTAAGGAAATCTTTGAAGTACACATGCGCGGCTTGAAGCTCGGCAATGATGTGGACAAGGACTTCCTCGCCAAGCAGACCCCAGGCTTCTCAGGTGCCGACATCGCCAATGTGTGCAACGAGGCCGCACTGATGGCCGCCCGCAAAGGTAAGGAAGAGATTGACAAGCAGGACTTCCTCGATGCTGTCGACCGCATCATTGGAGGTCTCGAGAAGAAGAACAAGATTATCACGCCAGAAGAGAAGAAAGTCATTGCTTTCCACGAAGCAGGTCACGCCACGACGAGTTGGTTGCTGCAATATGCCCATCCTTTGGTCAAAGTGACCATCGTGCCGCGTGGCAACTCGCTCGGTGCGGCTTGGTATCTGCCGGAAGAGCGTCAGATTACCACCAAGGAGCAGATGTATCATGAGATGATTGCCACTTTGGGCGGTCGTGCCGCCGAGCAGGTCGTCTTCGGCCAAATCTCGACAGGTGCTTTGTCCGACCTCGAAAAGGTGACCAAACAAGCTTTCGCCATGGTGACCTATTACGGCTTGGACGAGGAAATCGGTAACTTAAGTTATTATGACTCAACAGGTCAGCAAGACTACAGTCTCACTAAACCTTTCAGTGAGAAGACCGCAGAGACCATCGACCAACGCGTGAGCTTTATCGTTGAGAAGGCTTATAAGGATGCTATCGCCATCCTCACCGAGCATCGTGACGGCTTGAGCCAGCTGGCTAACAAGCTCATCGAGGAGGAAGTCATTTTCGGCGAAGACCTTGAACGCATCTTCGGGAAACGGCCTTGGGGCAATTCGGAAGACGAAAAGCTGAAAAACGCTGCGCTGAAAGCGGCTGAAAACCAACCCGAGAATCAGCCTGAGAACCAACCCGAAAACCAAACTCAAAACGCATAACGCCATGGCTTGGGACAACAAAGGAGAAAATCAGGACGCTACCTTCAAGGAGCAGATACTCGCCAAGGTGCGTAACGCCCTCATCGAGCGTCAGGAGGCTTTGTTTAAGGACATTGACCAGCGCACCGAGACCTGGGTGCCCATCAAGGAAGAGGACGGCACCGCCATCACCTTCGTGCAGAACTTCAAGGAACACGGCGGCATCTTCATTTATTTGGAAAGCGAGGCCGAGTTTGCCGAATGCATCAAGCAGTTGGCACCCGAAAACGCTTGGGAACCGCTGTGGTGCACCAGCCCCGACATGCAAGCACTGTTGACCAAATACGGCATTTCCTACACCGAAAGCAAGGAACGTGAACCCAAACAAAAACTCGTCAGCCTGACAGGTTGCGAGTGCTTGGTGGCGCAGACCGGCAGCATCGTCCTCTCCGATTCTATGACGCAGACCCGCGAAGCCTACGCCTTGCCTGACATTTTGTTGGTCTATGCCACTACGGAGCAGATTGTGCCTGGCATGAGGACGGCTTTCCAGACCATAAAACAGAAATACGCGAAGAACAAACCCTCACAACTGACTTTTATCACGGGGCCGAGTCGTAGCACCGACATTGAGCAGACTTTGGTCATCGGTGCCAGTGGTATCCGCCAGGTGGCGGTGTTTTTGGTGGATGAAGAGTGATTTTCGCCATTAATGAACAAAAGACACCTTATATTATTAATCGTTTTCGCGACTTTGGCCTCTTGCACTTCTTCGCCCACGCGCGAGGCCAAACGTATGATAGCCCGTGCCGAGCGATTGGCCGACACCCTGCCCGACAGCACCGCTTGCCTGATTGACAGCGTATTGCGTATGCCTGCAAACCTTAGCGAACGTCAGCGTATGGACATGGCCTTGTTGCAGGCCAAGGCCCTGTTTGGCTGTAGAGACGGTGCATGCACCGTCTCTACCATCTCGCCTGTGATGGACGATGACTTCTTCGACGACAAACCTTTCCTTTCCACCAGCCCCGATTTGGAACGCGCTGCCGCCTATTACGCCCGAAAAAAGCAATACGACAAGGCCGCCCAAGCCGCGCTTTACAGCGGTTTCGTACAGCAACACTACAATGAGAAAGAAGTAGCCATGCGGTCGTTTATGGAGGCGGAACAATATGGCGGAATGGTGCAGGATAGTTTTACCGTGGCGTTGGCGGAATATAGGATGGGGAAAATGCTGTATGAGGATTACATGGAGGACGAAGCTATTTCCATGTTAAAAACATCCGATATGTATTTCGGAATGCATTTTGGCGAGCGTGCTTTTGTACAGAACTTGGAAGCCGCATCAAACATGATTTTGATGAATTTCGACAGTGCTGATTTATGTTTAAAGAAAAGCCTAGCATACGCCGTGCAAAGTCGATCTTCCAAAGCCAAGCGCAAGGCTTTAAACAACTACGCTGTTTATCATCGACTCCAAGGAAACTATGACCAAGCTATAACATACCTTAGACAAATATCCAGCGAACCCGATTTGACAAACACCGAAAAAACATTGCTTTATTTGAATTTTGGCAAGACATTCGCTGCAATGGAAGCATTTGATTCTGCTGCTTTGTATTACAAGCATGTAGAAGAATTGCTGCATTTTGCCAATATTAAAGACGAAACAAAAGCATCGACCTATGGTGCATTATCTCGATTTGCCGAAAATATAGGGGATGCTGCATCAGCACTACAATATTTTAAAACACATGAAAATTTAGAGTTCGAAATACTGTCACGCTATAAAATGAAATCTATATTTCGAATACAGCAGCAGTATGACTACGAAAGTCTGCAAAATGAAATGAACAAAAAACTCATACAAAGGCAACATGTTATCACTATTTTTGGTATTGTGGTTATAATTGGTTTGGCAGCGTTGGCGGTTTCACAGATCCGTTTGGCAAAAACAAGGAAACAAGAAGCCCAGGCCAAAACCAGTTTGTTCCATTTCATGCAACAAAACAAGGAATTGGCTCAAAAACACAAATTCAGTGAAAGAGCCTTGGCAGACCTTTCAATGATGCACAAAGCCGACGAAATGGCTTATCAAAACTTGATTCGAAAGAATTCCAAGATAGAAGCTGCTTGCAATACATACGCTCAACAACTTTCTGATGCCTTAAACAAGGAAGCACTCATCATGCGAAAGTTGGGTATCTATCTCGACAATAAAGGAGAAAAAGCATATTTGGGAGCATTGAACGAGGCTGTTTTCGGAGGAGCCGACCACTGGGATGCCTTGATGAAAGTGTTTGATTCCCTTTATCCTGATGTCAGAGAGAATCTCAAACTGCAACATCCCGAACTGACCGAAATGGAGCAGAAGGATTTCATCTTGTCCTATTTCAACGTGTCGCGTGAGGACGAAGCACTCATGTTTAACAAAAGCGTACACATGGTTGACAAGTGGCGCAATAGCGTGAGGAAAAAAATGCAGGCTTTTGATGCAGAAGAGCGTCAGAAAAACTGAAAAACGCAAGTTTAATCCCTTCTTCCAATCCGCAAGTCTGCAAAAAATTCGTAATATTTGAAAAAAAGTTCGTAATAGGATTTTTTTAAATTGTACATTCACAGCACTTTGCATGTTTTCCCGACAGAAAAATTTCGTAATGAAGTTCGGATGCCGTCACTCATGTCACATTTTTGCATCGTGAAAATTATCACGAAAAAAGCTATCAATGTTTAACAACAAAATTCAAACAATTATGAAGAAAAAGGTATTAATTCTCGTCATGCTGATGATGACAGGTTTGGTGAAGGCCCAAACCCTAGACTCCATCGCCCACCATCAATGCGGATACTATGGGCCAAACGGCGGAGGAGAATTGGACAACGTCGCGCAAATGAGCGACGGTAACGTCCTTTTCCTCCATAAGGTGGGCATTAACTTCGGCGGCAGCAGTAGTGCAGATGTCGTAGGAAATGTTCACTATAAAGTCTCAAGACACGGCGGCATTCTTTTGGACACGCTGTTTGTCCCCGACGACGATCCTTCTTCTTACCTGTTAGCCAAGAACCCCAACGACAATGATAATATCCGCGTTGGCATTGTCCGTGACAGCGTAAGTGGTGGCAGCTTCTTCCAAATCTTTCCCTTCGGAAATGATTTGAACTATGACTCAATAAACGAGGTTCGAGTCCCCTTGTCGGACACCTTTGCATATAGTCCTGACAACGGTTATCTTATCAACAAGCAAAACGATGTTGTCTTTACCTATTATACTCCATCAGGAAACGACGACTGGTATCAGCATTTCGCCTGTTTCAGCCTCGATGGGACATTGAAGTATGAAAATGTAATGCTTGAGTCGTCGATTCCTATGGGAGGCGGGTATCTTCGGTTTGGCATTTTCAACGAGTCGCCATTGGAATATTTTTGGTGCGGTCGTGATCGTATCAACACTAACTCCCAGTTTTTTGTTTGCTATGTTTTCGATTCGCTTCTCCAATATAAAAGTTCCTTCTCTATTACTCCAATCAATTCATTTTATAACTTCAAGTACATTTTTGGATGGGATGAGTGCCTACTTTCAGATGGTGATGATTTCATTTTTGGCAGCAGATACCAACGTGGCCCCACGGAGAACGGAGTCTGTTTGGTCAGGTACAACAAAAAAAACCTTGAACAAAAGAACATGGTGCTTTTTAAATCCTATCCCATGCTAAATTATGGCGGAGCCTGCCCCGTAGGATTGGGCAAGGATTCCGAAGGTTCCATTTATTTTTGCTATGATACGCAGAATTTTATGTTTACGGATAAAGGGCAGGTTGCAGTAGTCAAACTGGATGCTGATTTCAATGTGCAGTGGCAACGTTTCTGTTTGGAGCCGGAAGGCTATAGCCGCCATAGTAGTGTAACAACGGTCCTTGATGATGGCGGTATCGCTGTTGGTGGAGCCTATGTGGGCAGACCCGAAGTGTTCTTCCTCGTTCTCAGCGATGATGGTTGGGCCATTGATGAGTCGGAAACCTCAGTCCGCCCCTATCAATTTTACCCTAACCCCGCCCAAAACGAACTTCACTTGCAATACTCGCCCGATATTCAACCCAAGCAAATCGAGCTTTATGACCTGCAAGGCCGCTTGGTACGCTCACAAAGCGATGGCTTGGAAAGCATCAGCCTGCGAGGCCTTGGGGCAGGACAATACCTGATGAAGGTGATGCTGGAGGATGGCAAAGTGTTTACTGATACAGTTCTGAAAGAATAAAAAATTCAAATAAAACGGAAAATATTTGTTTGAAATGTTTTTATTTGTATTTTTGCGGCATCATTTGTTAATCCTTTGAAAAGATGAAAAGAGTCTACCTGTTGTTTTGCTTGCCTTTTGTGGCGCTGCTTTTCTCCTGCTCGACTAAAGTAGACCTTTATGCCGACTACAAGATGGTGCCCGTCATCTATGGCCTCTTGGATGCCCGCGCCGACACCAACTTCATCAAGATAACCCGGGCGTTTTATGCGGAGGGCGACGCGATGCTGTCAGCGCCCAATCCCGATTCGAGCAACTACCCTGGCAAGTTGGATGCACGTCTTGTCGAATATTGCAACGGCGACAGCATCCGCGAAATCCTACTCGACACTATCACGATACACAACAAGCAACAGGGGGTGTTCTATGCGCCTGCGCAAAAGTTGTATTATACCACGGAAACATTGCCCAACAACAGCAAGACTGAAAAGTACAGCTACAAACTAAAGGTCGCCCTTCCTGATCGTTTGTTGACGACTCAGGCCGACTTGGTGGGCAACGACAGTTACGACGTGCAGAGCCTCGCTGTGAATTTTTCTAAGGAATATTTCAACGCCGTTCCAAGAGAATTTCTGTTTCATCCTGCCATCAACGCAGGCTTTTATGAAGTCAATATGACGTTCACTTTTTTGGAGCAACGCACGCCTGATGCCGATTCGGTGCCACGCACCATGCGGTGGTATATCGGCAGACTCAATGATTTTGATTTGTCGAGTAACATGGAAATGAATTGCTATAAATTCTATTATAGGCCTCAGGATTTTTATGCGAAACTGAGTGAATTCCTCGGCGCGGATACGGCCATTGTGGGCCTAAAGCGTTATATCGGAGACTTTCCTGTTGAGGTCATCATTACCGCTGGCGGTGAGGAGCTGAGACAATATATCCATAACAACGATGCCTCACTGGGCTTTGCACAAGGCGACAATACGTTCTCGCTTATCGATGGAGGCTATGGCGTTTTTTCCTCGCGGATGGTTGCGCGTCGCCGTGTGAGGTTGGGTGGAGAGACCGTTCCCGAATTGGTGCGGATGCCCTATTGGGGCTTCAAGTTTATTGGAGGACGAGATCCTATTTCAACTGGTCAATGATGTTCTCAATCGAAACCCCTTCAGCTTCAGCCGTATAATTCCTGATGATGCGATGCCGCAAGATAGGCACGGCCACGCGCTGCACGTCCTCGATGTCGGGGGAGTATTTACCTGTCAGCAGGGCGTTGGCCTTGGCACCGATGATGAGGTATTGCGAGGCACGCGGACCTGCACCCCAGCTGAGGTAACGGTTGGCCCAGTCGTGGGCTTTCGCGGTGTGCGGACGGGTCTTGGCCACTAAATTCACGGCATAATCATACACATTATCCGGAACAGGCACACGACGCACCAACTGCTGGAAATACAGAATTTCCTCAGGCGAAAGCACGGCATTCACCTCGGTGACGCTACCTATCGTGGTGCTCTTCACAATGTCGATTTCCTCCTCGTAGGAAGGATAGTCAAGCATGAGGTTGAACATGAATCGGTCCAACTGGGCCTCGGGTAGGGGATAGGTGCCTTCCTGCTCAATGGGGTTTTGTGTGGCCAGTACGAAGAACGGCTCCTGCAACTTGTAGGTCTTGCCTGACACGGTGATGCTCTTCTCCTGCATGGCTTCAAGCAAGGCGGCCTGTGTCTTGGGCGGGGTACGGTTGATTTCGTCAGCTAAGACGATGTTGGCAAAAACAGGACCTTTGATGAACTTGAACTGCCGCGACTCGTCCAAAATCTCCGTGCCTACAATGTCGGAAGGCATGAGGTCGGGTGTGAACTGGATGCGGCTGAAACTCAGGCCCAACGCCTTGCCGATGGTGTTCACCAACAAGGTTTTGGCCAGTCCAGGCACGCCGACGAGCAGCACATGGCCTTGGCAGAAGATGGACAGAATGGTGTTGTGGATGATGTCATGCTGTCCGACGATGACTTTCCCGATTTCCTTGCGTAGGATTTCATATTTCTCGACCAATGCCTTGGCACCGTCGACGTCAGAGTTGTATGTGTTTGTCATTGAATGTTCCAATCGTAATAAAAATCATAGTTTTTGTATGCATCGTCAAGGCGGATATAGGCTTTGGCGGCTTTGTCTTTCACCCATTTGCCCACGGCCTCCTGACGTTTTTGCGCTATGGCCCAGCTTTGGATGAGGCTGTAGTCTTCCTTGAGATTGGCCTGGTGGGCTTCAGTTTTGCGCTTGACCATGACGAGACGGAAGGCGTCTTTGTTGTCGTTGGTGGTCATCGGTATGGGGTCGCTGACTTCGCCGACATCCAAACGGCTGATGACGAAGGCTAAGTTTTTGTATTCAGGATAGGCTTGTTCAAGTTCCTGAAGGTCTTGCAAGCTGATCCAGTTGCCACTGGTGGCGGCGTTGGTCAGATAGCCGCCGTTGCTCTTCGAGTCGTCGTCGCTGAATTTCTTGCAGGCCTCCTCAAAGGTCATGTCGCCGTTGCGGATGAGTTGGGCCACCGAGTCGAGCTCATTCTGGGCTTTCTCAAGGGACTCGATAGGCACCTTGGCAGTCAGCAGGATATGACGGCAGTTGACCATATTGTCGCGTTTTTCGATGAGTTGGATGATGTGAAAGCCGAATTGGGTCTCCACCACATCGGAGATTTCACCATCACGAAGGTTGAAGGCGACATTCTCGAACTCAGGGGCAAACTCACCCTTGGGGTAAAAGCCAAGTTCACCGCCTTGTCGGGCCGAGCCCGGGTCTTCGGAATAGAGCACGGCCATGGTGGAGAAACTGCTCTCTCCGTCGAGGATGCGCTTGCGGATTTGGTAGAGGCGGTCTTTCACCTGCAATTTCTCGTCGATGCTGACAGGAGGACGCTTCACAATCTGCACA
>Ga0310696_10003573_pt1 | contig 19341 bp, 15 predicted proteins | sample AusTroGonzalo_MG_4_FD_203885 | JGI IMG/M metagenome (GOLD analysis project Ga0310696, IMG submission 203885) | Bovine rumen microbial communities from tropical cattle in Woodstock, Queensland, Australia - Gonzalo_02 (v2) (version 2) | ecosystem: Host-associated > Mammals > Digestive system >... | reverse complement strand
CTGCCTGCACAAGCATTAGTAGACTTATTTTTGGGTAATAAGATTTCTGGTTTTATAGGTAGTGCTTGTATACTGTGCATTTTATTTGGTGGATTATTACTAATGATAAGTAGACAGGTAAATTTTAGAGTGCCATTAATGAGTGTAATATTTTTCTCGCTGGTTGTTTTAATTGTTGAAGGGTATGAATTTATTTTGCCGGAATTGATGAGTGGGGCTGTGTTATTTGTGTTTTTCTTTATGGCCACAGATTATTTTACGTGTCCTAATAATGGTATTGGTGGCTATATGTATGGTATAGTTCTTGGGGCGGTATCGGCGCTATTTAAAATAAAATTCGTCTTCCTAGGCGAATATACGATTCTGTTTGCATTACTTATATGTAACTTGTTTGTGGCGATGTTCGATAAGTTCCAGCCAAAGTATTTTGGGGAGGTAAGATAGATGCCTAAGTTTCCTTTTAACTATTGTTTGTTTTTAGCGATGTTGTTGTGTTCAATGAGCGCATTTGGTTTGGATTTAAAACAGTCGTTAGTTGTTTCACTGATTATATTTGCCGTCAGTTTTTCCGTTTTTATTGTCATATTTATTGTGCAACAGACAACTAGTTCCCAAGTTATGTCTATTCTATACTTAATACTTTCTACATCAATATTTATATTGTTAAAAATGGTTCTGAAAACACATTTTGTAGAGATATATAGTGTTATAACTTTTAATTTTGACTTCATTCTAATTCCAATATTATTGTGTGGCGTTTTAATTGGGTACATAATTGATGATAAAAATGATGTGCCACTATTTAAGCAGTTGATTACGTGCTTTGGCGTATTTGCACTCAATGTGATATCCTTTAGTGTGTTGGGATTAATCAGAGAAGTTTTGTCTGCTGGAAGTGTATGGAGTAATAAAGTATTTAATTACTCAAACCATTTCTTCGCAAGTCCTGCATTTTCGTTTTTATATATTGCCATTGTATTTGGTGTAATAAATACACTATTAGTGCGTAGCAAAAAGGTAAAAAATAGATATAGGCTTTACGTAGACAGAATGCATGAAGATTTAGAGGATGGGAGGTATTTTAAATGACAGTTGAGCAAGTTGTTGTTATATTACTTACCTCGATTTTAGTAAATAATGTCGTCACATATTTTGGATTTGGCAATGTGGCGATGGGGGACAGTATAAAGAGTTTTCGTTTTACGTACATTTCATGTATTATATTTACAGTAGGTTTGCTTTTTTCCGCATTTGCAAATTACGCTATTAATCAGTATTTCTTTGTAAAATTCAATATGACGGATTTTTCAGTGTTAGGTCATTTAGCCATTGCAGTTAGTTGCGTGTTCTTTGGAGGGTTAATAGTATACAAAAAATCGCCAAACACGTTTTTTTTGTTAAAAGATAATACGTATATCATTACATTTACCGCGATGATAGTGGGTGCATCTATATTTGTTTGTGCTGAGGCTAATGGCTGGTTAGAGTTGTTATTATACTGGGTTGGAATGAGTATCGGATATACGTTAATTACATGTATTTTGCATAGTTTTAGTGGATATTCTAGAAGAAATCCTTATGGATTTACTATGTACATATTTAACATGTTAACAATAGCGATTATTTCAATAATAGCAATGAATTTCATGGCGTTGTTGTAGGAGGAGATATGCAGTTTGATATAAAAATTTTGTTTATATTTATTGCTGTTACTATGGTCTTTGTGATATTGGCAATTATTGCTCACAAAGCATTTCATAATTCTGATAAAAATGCAGATAATGAGTTTATTCAAAATCACGTGCCAAAGCTAAAGGATTGTGGAAAATGTGGCTGTAATACGTGTGAAAAGTTTGTTGATAAAGTAAGACGCAAAAAGATTAGTATATACAAATGCCCTTACACATCTATAGAAAACAAAAAAGACGTATCTAAATATTTTCAGAAAAGCGATGTTGTGGAAAGGGACCGTGTTGCAGTCGTAAAATGTAAAGGGGGAGATCGTTGCGAAGATAAATTCAATTATACTGGCGTGGCTAGTTGTGCTGCCTTAAATAAAGTGGACAATGGCAATAAGGGTTGCCCATTTGCTTGTCTAGGTTGCGGTGATTGTGTAAAAGTTTGTCCTGCTGATGCCATTTTCATAAATAAAAGGGGGGTGGCTGAAGTTGATGCTTTGAGATGTACGGGTTGTGAAAATTGCGTTGGTGTCTGCCCAAATCATTTAATTGGTATGGTGTCTGCTAAACAAAAGGTTGCAAGTATATGTGTTACGCCAAATTATAGTGATAAGTGTGAGGTTGGTTGCAATGGCTGTGGGCTGTGTATAGCAAACTGTCCAACTGGTGCGATTTCGCAAAATAATGGTAAAATAGAAATAAATTACACTAAGTGTAATGGGTGTATGAATTGTGTTAGGGTGTGTCCAAATCATACTATTTCAAGAATTTAAAAAAATGTATAGACAAAAGAAACAAAATCGTTTATAATATACGAAATAGGAGTTGCTTATGGAAAAAGTTGCGGTAATTGAATTGAGTTTACACTATGCAAAATTAAACATTTTATCTGTTAGTGAAAGCAATTACTTTATTATCACTGATAGTAAAAAGGATGATTTTAGGTTTGAACTCGAAAAAGAAAATGAGGGCTTTTTGAAGAAGCCTGAAATTGATGCTATGGTCAGCGTTCTAAAGGATTATAGAAAAATTTGCGAAATAAATAATGTGACCAAAACATTTGCAATAGGCAATTTCGTAAATGATAATAAATGCAAAAATCTGGGTTCATTTATTGATGAAGTATTTTCTCAATGTGGGTTCAAATTTGTGTTGTTGTCAGATTTTGAACAGAATCAATATTTATACACTGGTGTCATAAACTCAATGGATATTCCAAAAGCCGTGATTATTGAGGTTGATCAAGATAAAATTCATCTCATTCAATATAACCGACGAGTAATGACGAATAATAGTGTGGTATACACAGGGCCGCTTGACATTTTGGCACGTAATCCATTTGATGATTCAGAGTCTACCGAAGAACATATGAATAAGTTGGCAGAGCAGTTTAATAAAGAGATTGCTGATTTATCTTGGTTAAATAACATAGATGAAGAGTATGATGTAATTATCACTGGTGATTATGCAATTGATTTATGTGAGATGGTGCGTAAATATAATAAGCATCCATTTGATTTCAATAATAATTATGTTTGTAAGAGAGAAGATGTTAAGTTTATACGTGATCAGTTGAATGGAATTGATTTAAATAAAAATAAGCGGTTAAAAGGTATTGGCGAAGATCGTGCAGATGTATTTGCTGTAAGTGTAATGATGCTAGATGTGATATTTGAAAAAACGGGTAAGTCTGAATTGCATGTGTCTACGGCGTCAGTTGCTCGTGGTATGTTGTTTAATCAAATTATACCGGAAACCTTAGAAAAACCATTGGCTGATGTGCTGGGGTATAGTCTTGTGGCGCAAACTTCATATTTCGATGCTGCAAACATTAAGCACAATGAGCAGGTTTATAACTTGTCATTGTTGTTGTTTAAGCAACTGAGAGTAATGCACAAACTATCCCGTTCGTATGTGCGAGTGCTAAGAGCTGCTGCGTATTTGCATGATGTTGGTGAAAGAGTTAATTTTATCAATCATAGCAAGCATAGTTTCTATGTTATACTTGCTTCTGAAATTTATGGTATAACTCATAGAGAACAAGTATTGGCTGCATTTGTGGCGTATATGCATGAGGGTAAAGATGTAAATATGGCCGAATGGGTGAAATATAAAGAAATAGTAACAGATGAAGATTTGGAAGCTGTTAAGAAACTTGGTATAATAGTAAGGCTTGCTGAAGCGTTGGATCGAGCAAAGCATGCGTATATCATAGATATAGGTTGTGATATTCTCGGTGATTCAGTAATATTAAAGACAACAACCGTAGCGGAGAATATGGATATTGCGTTTGAGATTAAAGAGGCTTTGAAATGTTATCGAGAGTTCGAAAAATATTTTAAGAAGAAATTAGAAATTATATAAGCATTGCCACGCAATGCTTATTTTATTTGGTAAAATTAAAAAAATGTTCTATAATATAATAGAGGTGCATTATGGAAACATTGATTATTAATATGGGTAGTAGCACAACTACAATATATCGTGAAGGTGAAGGTGTTGTTTTAAAAGAGGCTAGTTTAGTGGCGCTTACTGGGGCGGGAAGAGATCAAACAATAAAGGCTATAGGTAATAGAGCGAAGCGGATGATTGGTAGGACATCTAGTGATGTGCAAATTGTGTCACCGATATTTGAAGGTGTGATTAGTGATACAGACCTTGCAAGTAGTATGTTAAAGTACTTTATAGAGAAAATATATGGTACAGGCGTATTTAGACCTAAGATATGTGCTCTAATGTGCGTTCCTTTGGGTATTGGTGTTGCAGAAAAGAAAGCGTTTGAAAAAGTGTGCTATAATGCAAAAATCTTGGATGTGGAATTGGTGCCTAATGTTTTTTGTGCTGCGGTTGGTTTAGATTTGAAAGTTAACACTCCACGTGCTGTCATGGTGGTTGGTATTGGTGCGACGACAACAAATATTGCTGTATTGTCATTAAATAGCGTTGTGAGTGGCGTATGTGTGTGCGTTGGTGGTAAGAATATTGATCGCGCAATAGAAAATGAGATAAAAGACAAACTGAAAATGGAAATTGGCGAAGATATGGCAGAACGTATTAAGAAGGAAGTTGGTAGTTTGTATAAAAATAACACCTTGTCAATAGAAGTAGAGGGCGTTGATGTTGACACCCGTGGGGTAAGGAAAGAGACAATTTATTCTAAAAATATATATGACATACTGAAATACTATTATGATAAAATACTAGAAGGTGTAAATGTGGTATTATCTTCCTGCCCACCAGATGTTATATCAGATGTAAAAAATGACAGTATTTATTTCTACGGTGGCTCTAGTCAGATAACCGGATTGGATTATTATATTAAAAATAATTTACATATGAATTTAGATATTACAGACGCCAGTGAAGATTGTGAGATTATTGGAGCAAAAAAACTTATGGAGAATCCAAAGCAATTGGAGAACATAATTAGAAACATGTAGATTTTTTCGACAAATAGAAATAAAAATAGAGTGAATGTTATATTGTTCGCTCTATTTTTGTTTTAATTATGTACAATAAAAAACTACAATAAAAATATGGGAAGAAAAATAGTTGTGACATCTGGCAAGGGGGGTGTTGGTAAGACTACAATCGTGGCGTTGTTAGGGCTTGCGTTATCATTAAAGAAACAAAAAGTGTTGTTGCTAGACCTTGATGTTAGCCTTAACAATCTTGACGTAGTATTGAACATAGAAAACAAAATTATTTATGATCTTGCGGATGTTTTACAGGGGAAGTGTGGTCCAAAACAAGCGGTAATACAAAGTTTTGATTATGATAACTTATATGTATTGCCTAGCGCTCATTTTACTAGTTGCACAAATTTAGATATGAATAATTTACCTAATGTGGTAAATGAATTGGCAAAAGACTTTGATTACGTGCTAATAGATTGCCCTGCTGGTGTGGAGGGATTGTTTTATTTGGCTATTAGATGTGCTGGTGAAGCGTTGGTGGTGGTAACTCCACATATGTCATCCATAAGAGATGCAGATAAAATTATTGGAATACTTAGACGAAAAAATATTAATGATGTTTATATGGCTGTAAATAGGATAAGAGGAGACTTGGTTGAGTCTCGAAAGATTTTGTCATATAAGGATATTGAAGAGTTAACACACATTACGTGTATAGCGACTATTCCAGAAATGGATGAAATAAATATGTCGGCATCATTATATTTTGCAGACTACTTAAATCCAAAAGTTTTTACACCATATAGAATGCTTGCGGATTGTTATATAAAAAACAAGATAAAATTATATGATTGTGGCAAACAATACAGAGGGGTGTTTGGTGGAATAAAAAGATTTATTAAATCTAAAATTTAATGCAAAAATGCAGTATAAAAGGTGTAAAATAATGAAAAATATTATAAAAAACAACAAATATAGATTAAAAAATATGCTTTTAGCAGATAAAATATTGGATCAGAATGGATTAAATTCTGTATTGAGACAAGAAATTCGATTTGTGCTTGAAAATTATTTTGTACTGTTTGGCGATGTGTTTGTTTTTTTTGGTGTGGATGATAATGATATGATGGAAATAAAGATATGTGCTAAAGCGGTTAGAGGTAAAGGTGTTGATGGTGTGCGGGAAGGTATAATTAAGAATGGTCATAAATATAATATTGTGTGAAATGTTATAATTTAAAATATGCAGATTGCGTAACACAAAAAACTGATGCAAAAGTGAAGAAAGTTAAAAAATATTTCTTCGCTTTATTTTTGAAACAGTTGTTTTTAGTGATTGTATGTATTAATGTTTTTGTTTTGGTAGCCAACTTTAGTTTTGATTCAAAATTTGTTTTCGGAGTGGTTGAGGAATTTTTGCCTGTTGATAATAATTTTGGAAAACTCAAATATGTTGACAATGTTAACAACCAGTATGTGCATACGAACACAACTCATTCAGTATTTGATTTTGTCTGTCCGTTTATTGTTTCATATTATGATAGTAAAAATGATATATTTATTTCAGCAGGAAACAATATATTGATTGCACCTGTAGATGCGACTATTCAAGAAATACAATATGGCGTGGAAGAGGATGTGATTGTGATGCATATATCTGATGGTTGCTATGTGAAACTTGTGGGCGATATTCTCGTTGGGGTGCAACGGGGTCAGATGGTGCATCAACACGATAATATTGGTTTTGCGATAAATGGTCGTATAAAGGTCGGTGTATATATAAACGATAAGTTGGTGCGGAATGATGAAATTTTTTAAGATTCGTTTTATATTGCATCCGACTTTTTATTTGGTAGTGTTCTTCTATATACTTTGTGGAGAGTTTATAATTTTTGCACAATATTTTGTGGCACTTTTATTGCATGAATTGTCGCATGCTTTTATTGCGAGAAGACTAGGTTATAAAATGAATAAAATAGTGTTATATCCATTTGGTTTGTCTCTCAGTGGAGAAGATGATGAGTTTTCATTTAATGATGAAATAAAAATATCTCTTGCTGGCCCCATAATGAATATCTTATTGTGTATATGCTGTTTGGCATTATGGTGGATAGAGCCAATAAGTTATTATTACACTAGTACATTTTGTGTGGTAAATATGGTGTGCGGATTGTTTAATTTATTGCCTATATTTCCGTTAGATGGCGGACGCGTCAGTCTAGCAATACTTAGTTTACTGTATACCAGAAAGCAAAGTGTAAAGATAATAAAATGGGTGACATTGTCGTTTTGTGTTTTAATTTTTGGACTTTTTATAGTTAGTTTGTTTACAAAAACAAATTTTTCGTTTGGCGTAATGGCGGTAGTGTTGCTTTCTAGTGTGCTGTTCGAGGATCGCCAAACTGTGTATATGAGGGTCTGTAATATGAAATTTCGTGAGAAAAAACTAAAAAAAGGAATTGTAGAGCGTGTAATGGTTATTGATGAAAATGCTATGTTAGGTGTTGCTTTAAGACATATAAATAGCAGTTTTTTAGTTAAATTTAAAGTTGTTGATGCACATTTTGCAGAAAAATGCGTGATAGATGAAAATGGGTTGCTGAATCTGATATCCAAATTTGGAACGCGTATTTCTTTTCGTGAAGCATACGCAAACATGAAGTCAAATTAGATAGTAGTGGGTTTTAAAATTTGTTATACTATTTTTTAAAAAATAAAGGGAAAATGTGTTTTGTGGCGAATTAATAATTGATATAAAAAATGGGAAAACAAAAGCGAGGAAACTAATCTTAAGTGGATGAAGAGTTTTTAAGTGAGTTAAAACAGCGAGCCGATATAGTAAGTACGGTATCTAAATATGTGCAATTAGAAAGAAAGGGGCGTTTGTATTGGGCGTGTTGTCCATTTCATCATGAGAAGACGCCTTCTTTTGCTGTGAATGAAGTAAATCAGTTTTATCATTGTTTCGGTTGCCATGAGCATGGAGATGTCATTAAATTTGTAGAGAAAATGGAGAATTTGCCATTTATTGATGCTGTTAGAATGTTGGCGCAGAGTGCGGGTATGCAAGTGCCTGAAAATGATGATGTTGATCGCGAAAATGTGGAGAGAGAGAAAAAGCATAAGGATAGACTTCTTAAATTATTGAAAGATGCTGCTATTTATTATAACAAAAACTTGAGTGATGAACGGGCTAAGCCGGCTCGTGATTATATGGCGACAAGAAAAATAGAAAAGAATATAGCCATTAGATTTGGGATAGGATGTTCACTAGGTTTCTATGACGTAATAAATCATTTAAAGAGTTTGGGTTATACCGAACAAGAAATGTACGAGGCTGGTGTTGTAAAAAAGCGAGATGATAAGAGTCGTTTTTATGATGCTGTAGGTGGTAGATTGGTATTTCCAATATTGAACGTATATGGGGATGTGGTTGCGTTTTGTGGTAGAATACTGGAAAAGGATGCAAAATTTGCCAAGTATATTAACACGGCAGAAACTAAAATTTTTACCAAAGGTAAGAACTTATACGGCATTAATCTGTTAAAGAGAAAAAATATGACCACACCGCTAACTAACATAATAGTTGTGGAAGGACAAATGGATGTGGTTTCTCTGCATAGTGCTGGATTTGTGCAAGCGGTAGCATCGATGGGGACTGCTCTCACGCAGGATCAAGCGAAGCTAATAAAACGATTTGTAGATGATGTATATATTTGCTATGATGGAGATTCTGCTGGTAAAAAGGCGACAGTTCGTGGGCTGGATATATTGAAGGAACAGAATTTAAATGTAATGGTTATGAGTTTGCCTGAAGGTATGGATCCAGATGATGTCATAAAGAAACGTGGCCGAGAAACTTTTGAGAAATTAATGAAAGAAGCATTACCGCTTAATGAATTTAAATTGGCTTATCTCAAAAAGTTGTATGATATAAAAACAAAAGAGGGTAAGGCAAAATATATAGAGAGTGCATTGGATGTATTGAAGACTCTTAGCGATGTGGAGAGCGAAGTTTATATAGATTATGTGGCCGAGGCAACAGATACAAATAGGGATTTCTTGCGTAGGCAATTGCATTCTGGGGATACTAAAGATGCCGATGAGCCACACAAACAAGACAATAGCATCGAGAAGAAGGTTGTTAAAAGGCAGGTCTCCACAGCACTAATTAAGGCCAAAAGATTTGTGCTTGCGTCTATTGCGCATCGTAAGCCGTATGCTGTGATGAAGCCAGAATATATACAATATTTTGATGGGGACAAGTTTAGTGAGATTAGTAAATATCTGTTAGATACGAATAGTGAAGCAGTATTCGATGTTGCTAGTCTATACAATAAATTTCCAGATAATGACGAAGTTGGTGAGATAATTAATTTTGTGTTCGAAGATATCTCTGTTGGTAATAGTAATGTGTATTATCGAGATTGTTTATCGATGATTGCAGGTGAATATTTAAAAGAGCAAAAACAGCAACTAAGTGATAGATTGAAGGAGACTGTAGATCCTGGCGAAAAGCGAAAAATATTATTAGAACTAAATGAAATAGCGAAAAACTTAAAGAAGGGTGGAAAACATGAATAACAACGAAATAGAAAAGCAAGAGACAGAAATGGATTCGATGAACAAAAAAAATCAAACTGGCAGTGCGAAAGCGAATCGAAATGAAAAAATTGAACAGGAAGTCAACAAATTTATTGAAAGTATAAAAAAGCGTGGACAAGTAACTATAGATGAAGTGTCAGAAAGATTTGCGAAATTGTCTGCAGATGAGATAGAAAATGTCCTCGCAAAGATCCGAGATAGTGGAATAGATATTCAAGAAACGATAATTGCAGAGAATGACTTAGAAATAGAAAAAATTATTTCTCAAATATCTGTAGATGATCCGGTGAAGATGTATCTTAAGGATATTGGTAAAGTGCCACTTTTGACTCCAGATGAGGAGATTGAGTTGGCTACTAGGATGATGAATGGCGACGAAGACGCAAAGCGTAGATTGTCTGAGTCAAACTTGCGTCTAGTGGTATCTATTGCAAAGAAATATGTTGGACGTGGTATGCACTTTTTGGACCTTATCCAAGAAGGAAATTTCGGTCTAATGCGTGCAGTAGAAAAGTTTGATCATAGTAAAGGTTATAGATTTTCTACTTATGCGACTTGGTGGATTAGACAGGCTATTACTCGTGCAATAGCAGATCAGGCGCGTACTATTCGTATTCCAGTGCATATGGTAGAAACCATAAACAAGCAGATACGAGTATCTAGACAATTATTACAAGAACTTGGGCGTGAGCCAACTGTGGCTGAAATTGCAAAAGCTATGGATGTTTCTGAAGATAAGGTGCGAGATATAAAAAAGATTTCGCAAGATACAGTGTCCATAGATACGCCAGTTGGAGAAGAAGAAGATAGTACGCTAGAAAATTTCTTGCCAGATGAAAAATCATTGTCACCATCCGAGAAGGCAACTATCTTGATGTTGAAGGAGCAATTATTAAAAGTTTTAGACACATTAACGCCGAGAGAACAAAAAGTAATTATGATGAGGTACGGTATAGAAGATGGTCATCCTAGAACGCTAGAGGAAGTTGGTAAGGCATTTAATGTAACTAGGGAACGTATTAGACAGATTGAAGCAAAAGCGTTGAAGAAACTAAGACATCCATCTCGTAGTAAAAGATTAAAAGATTTCTTAGAGGATTAATATGGTAAAATCAAAAAGATTATTAAAAGTATTGGAATACGTAGATTATGTGGGAACCGTGGCAGACATTGGGAGTGACCATGGATATTTGTCTGAGATGCTTATAGATAGTGGCAAGGCCAGAAAAGTTATAGCGACAGATATTAGTGAGGAATGTTTGGATAAGACAAGATTGCTTCTTGCAAAACATGATCTAGAGAATAAAATAGATACACGCGTGGGCGATGGTTTGTCAGTATTGAAGTCCGATGAGGTTGATGTGGCTGTTATTGCTGGCATGGGTGGACACGAGATAGCTAAAATACTCGGTGATAAATCACGTAAAGACGGGGTAAAACACTTTGTGTTGCAGCCGATTCAAAAGGCTGTTGACTTACGTAGGTGGCTCGCATCTAATTCATATGTGATTGAATGTGATGAATGTGTTGAGGAGTCCGGTAAATTTTATGATGTGCTGAAAGTGAGGAAAGGTATATTTAAGAAGAGATTGAAATATAATGTGGCAATGTTCGGCAAGACCAATCTTGAGATGAAACCATTTACTGAAGATTTTATTAATAAATTAAATTATGAGGAGCGCAAGTATACGCAGATTATGAACAACAATGCGCTTGCAGATGAAAGAGATAAAGATTTGAAGAAATATTTAAAAGCGATTAGGAAGCTTTTGAAAAAATATAGATAAGGAAGTAATTACAATGCAAAAATTAAAAGAATATCAAAAACTAGACATGGAAAAAAGAAGGATTGAACAAGAGGTGCTGGACTCTGCAGATCGAAAAAATGCGAAGGAAATGCAAAGCAAACTAAAGGAGTATCAATCGGGCATTTTTGACTTGGAGAGAAAGGCAGAGACGGCTACACGTAGATATGAAGAATTGGTGAAAGCATTAGAGAAATGCTCCAAAGATATTCAATCCGAAAATGCCAAGGTAGCAAAAGTAAATGAGTCCGATATAGAGGCACAAATGCAATCGATAAAAAAACTGAAGGATAGTCTGCTAAAGATAGAGAAAGAGATAGCGTCCTTGCAAAAGATTGCTTCGCAGATTACTAATGATAATGCTTTTATCATGAAAAATGCAGTGATTGCCAATAAGAATCTTGCTGTGTATAAGGAGAGATACAACGCGACAAAACAGTCAAGAGAACCAGAGATAAGGGATATAGAAACAAAAATGGCGAAACTCGAAGGGGGTATAGATAAGGCATTATTTGTAAAGTATAAAACGATTCGTGAGACGAAACCATTGCCAGTTTTTGTACCACTTAAAGATAACAGATGTTCGGGTTGTCGTATGGAGATGCCTATTGTGAGTATAAATAATCTTAAGCAAAAAGGTTATATTGAGTGTGAAAATTGCGGTAGAATAATATATTTTGAAGAAAAATAGCACAATATGAGCGTTTTACAATAATAAAAATGCAAAAATCTATTGACTTTTTTTGCATTTGTGGTAAAATATAGGAGACTGGAATAGAAAAAAGAAAAGAGGAGTATAATATATGGCAACTGTAGCAAGAAGACCAAGGACATATAAAAGTAAACCTATTGATTATGGCAAAATAGAGGAAGACGGTTATGATATAATCAAGAAATTAAAAAGTCAAGGGTCTTTTATAGGAAATAAAAAAAGAGCTGCAACAATTAAGTTGTACAAGTGGGAGAATTTCGGCGAGAAGCATAGATTTGGATATGTATTAGCCTGCATATTCTCTTTTGGAATTGTGGCTGCAATTAAAAAACATAAAATGAAGAAGTTTAAGCGTCGTCAGAATTATTATGATAAGAAACTTAGTTCAAATCAGGAATTACGCGCAATGTCGGCTGATTATCTTGATCGTAGGAGACAGGGACTTACTTCTCGCAAGGAAGATAAATGGTTTCAAAAGATACTTAAGACTTATGGTGACGCCGCTCTTGAGAATGCTGCACCAGTGATGGATGTTGATTCTATCAAAGAAGGCATTGCAGTAAATGGCGTAGATATGATGAAGAAAGATGATGTGGAAGACTGGTATGTTGCAAATGACGCCATAGAAGCTGAAGGTGGGGTTATAATAGATTCTACCACTGGCTTAATGCTCGGACAGAAGAAATCAGAACATCAAAAGAATGCGATGTTGAATGCTAAGACTAAGAAACCTATGTATGAATATGAACATATGTATATTGATACTGAAAATCCTAATGCTGATGGCACTTATAGTGAATATGCTGACATTAATTTTGACAGACCTATTTCAAGAACAGTAGATGGCGCCTCAACAGTGTTTAATTGTGTGAGAGTAAAGTTGGATTCAATGGGTAGGATTGATTTGAGAGATCCTGCAAACAAGGGTGTTTTAAAGGACAAAGACATTTTGGTTGAGGTTATAAAACATCATCCAGAAGCAGTATTTACTTTGCCTAGAGAGTCGTTCAATGATGTGGATAATAAGATTGGTATTAATGCCACTAGTGGTGAAGTAACTATAGCAAGTGGTGCTAGTGCAGAGACTAGAAGAATTATCGATGCGTTTAAGGCAGGTCTTGATGTTAGAGAAGGTAAGAATCTTGTGCCAGGCGTTGATGGTAAGATTATGGATAAACCTGATTATGTTACAGAGATGAAAAAGCTATTTAAATCGTATTTAAAATCTGAAGTTGTTGCAGCTAGATCAATAGACTGGGGTGCCGACGTTACTATATAAGTATAATAAAGAAAAAAGAGATGTGATATGCATCTCTTTTTTTAATTAGCTTTTTGTTGGGTGCAATTGTTTGAATTTGTGGTTTAGTATTATCTGTCGGATAATAAATACTAGTCCAATGATGCCAAGAACTGGATAGAATATGGTGACAATATTTTGGAAGCCTATGAAGCTAAACATGGTCGCGCTAATAAAGCAAACTAAAAAGTTTATTTTGGGATTTTTTACAAATCTAATAGTGTGTTTGCTAAGGGTATAAAAAGAAGATAATAGGGTAGTAAAAATGCTGAGCAATAAAATTACTATATAAACATTGTAAAAAGCTGATGATATATCGCGTGCGGAGTCTAAAAGGGGCATTGTCCCGTTTGGATGATTTGAAATTGTTAGCAAGATAATTACGATAAGCGTAATTAATATGCTACCAGATAACATGGCGGTAATAATGCGATCCTTTTTTGAAGTGATAAATTGTCCTAATGATTGTACTAACGGGTAAATAGAAAAACAATTCATACATAGATAAATAATGGGGAGACAAAATGTACTCACATTTAAGCTATAATTATTTGTAGATATGCGATATGGAATGTTTAAAAAGAAATTTAATATTATAGTGAGCAATATTGTAATACATATAATTGCACTAATTTTTGTCCATTTATTAAAATCAAATTGAAGCAGTATATATGCCGTGATGACACAGATAATTGTCACGATGGGAAATTTGGGGAGTATTATTTTTGAGATAATATTTATGCCAGAAATCATGGTGGATGTCAGTATAAAAAATATTATTGTTTCTGCAATATTAAGTGCAAGACCTGGAGTGTAATCTGTTTCGCTATTGGTGTTTACATAAATGAATATGCCAAATAATATGCCCACAAAAAACGCAAAATGTACTGAAAAAATATTAAAATTAATAAAAAATCTAGCAATTTCCGCACCGGAAGCAAATCCTGCACCAATAAATGCACTAATAATAGTGAGTGCTGATTGTGTAGCAATGAAAAATTTTTTCATGCTAAACTATATGCTTGTTTCGTCTAAAAAATTATGTGTGCAGTGGTGAAATTGTGTAATATAAATTAGGGTTCTAATTTTGTTTGTTCGCCACGAATTTTTTAAAAAAGTGTTGTAAAATATTTGGTTTTTCTTTTGTTTCTTGTTATAATATAATTAACTAATTTGCTTGGGGGACTTATGGCAAAGTCAAAAAGGCCATTAATTTGGATAGTGGTGTTAATTACAGTTTTTGTTCTTGTGGCAGGTGGATTGACTGCCTATTTTTTGTTGAAGAAAAAACCGCAGGAAGAAGCACGACCATACACTGAGATTGAGCAGGAGTTTGTTGATAAATTTGCTGTCGACGAGACATGGGGTGAAGAAGACGAAGACATAATTTCTGGTGATATACCCCAGGAGTACCTAGATGATATTGGTATATTTGAGATTGTGAGAATATATAACAAATTTGGCGAATATCTTGTTGCTGATGTTAAGGAAAATGTTGATGCCCCTGAGAAGCGTACGATTATAAAGTATAGTGGCAAATCCAACGACTTACAATTGGGTGTGATAGATATGGGTTTTGCTGCTGATTTGATTGATTTCGTTATTCATGATATTGCGGATGATATCATTGTATATTCATCTACGGAGTCATCTGGAGATGAGCATGATTTAACTCTGTATAGTGTTGCGGTTATTGATAAAGAGACTGCAGCGGCTAGTGTAAAACTTACCGGACTAGATTTTTATTACAAGGGGATAGAGAATAAGCACATTATTTTTGCACGCAACAGTGACAACTATTGGGTGTTTAGATTTTATTATTTTGATGGCACGGAACTTATAAACATACCGATTTCTGATCAGTACTGCTATAGTTTTGATTTTAATGGTGAGAATTTGCTGTTAAATTGTATGGGGTATAATCGCATTTACAATGTAGAAGGTGCTATCATTACTGTGCAGAAGACTTTTAATAATGGGTTTGTGGAGACCACCGGATCGGATTATCACACAAGTTATGGTGGCAAAAGATATTTCATTGACGAGGTTTATAATGTAGAGCGAATAGTGGGCAACTATTTCCTCGTGGAATATCAAAAAACATATTCAAATATTGTAAATGGTGTATTAACCAGGCGATACAACAACCTGGATGTATACTGCAAGATAACTTACGCGGTATACAATGCAAGTAAAGGAGAACTAGAAAAGAAACTGCCAACGGATAACTATGAGTTATATCGCGTAAATAATAGCGGTATTGATGGAGTTGGTGTATTAATTCAACAAAAGCCATTTGAGGGTAGTTATAGTTTGGATCATAATAGTATGATCATGTATTTTGATGAATCTTTCCACAAAGTTATGGAATATGATGCAAGCTATGGCAAGATAACAACTTATCGAAATAAGCAATTTGTAACAGCTGTGAAGAAAATGGACTCTCATATTAGTTATGTCATCGATATAGATGGTAACTTGTTGCAGAGTTCGTCTTCAACGTATATTTTGACAGGCATGAATGCAATGGATGGTTACATTGAAGCACAAGATATTGATTCTCAACTGTATGGTATGGTTGATGGTAACAGTAATGAGATAATCCCATGTGAATACAAATATGTCTTCCCAATCAATTCAAAAATTCAAACAATCGCTAGCAAAACTTTGGCGTATTTAGAAGATGGCGTCACTGTGATGCGTGATGTATATTATAGATTCGACCATTCTGATTGGGTGAAGATAGATAATTATACTGATGAGTTTAACGATTGGCTAGCATTGGGGTTAGGTGTTTATTTTACAAAAAATGATGGCGTATATTCTCTATATGACTATGACGGGACTTTGATCAATTCGGACATAACCAGCGTTGTGTTCTACGAGAATGCAAATAAAGTCTTTTTGACATATTGCTATAATACGGCTGGCGGTACAAAAATGGTGAAGTTTACATCATTTAATCCGTTCGTAAAGAATCGTGCTATAGGTAGAAATAGTTGGCGATTAGATATATATGTTACTGGTGAAAATGCGTCATATAATGTGGAGAAAACAAGATTCGATCAATCTGAACTAATTGTGGACGATAGTCAACGTGTCTTGGGGTTGGGAGAAAACACATTGAATAGTATTGATGTTAATTACACATACACTTATGAGGAAAATGGTGAAAGTTATGCTATTCTAAAGTATACGCTTATTGATAATGATGGCACATTGAGCCATGAAAGGACTATAACTTACAGGTATGTGGGTTATTCTATAACATGTGCTGAGACGTGGTCTAATATTTATGGCAGTGGAGGTAGTGGACAGTCAAATGAGGATTCTGGCGACAATACTATAATCACTGGGTTTACGCTAACTTTGTCAAATGTGCAACTCATAAATGGTTTTGTAAGCATTTATGTGGATAGTGCTGTTGAAGGCGAGGGCGAATTTAAACGAAATAAAAATTTGGATAAAGGTAATCTAGATCTAACATTGGATGCGAGCAACTTGCATGCGGATGAGTGTTTCTTTGGTGGATATAGTAATTTCGTAAAAGATGGCGATAATGCTTGGAAAAGAAATACAAAAATAATTAATTATTTTGCTTCAGGCACAACGATAGAAAAGGGGAATAGTGGTTATTTGGGTGCTGTAGTAGTGCAGTCTCTCTGGGTAAAAAAGGCTTTTAACTATGATGCATTGAGTATAGAATTTGAGAATGGCCAGCCGAATTTTGATTCTGGTACCGCGGTCGCAGGAGGGAATAATGCTGTGGGCTATTTTTCCGATTATGTTGCGCCACAAGATTATACGGGAGAGGGAACGGCAGATCTAGCACAGAGTGTAGCCGATGTTTTTGATAATGGTAACGTGCAGGCGCTTGGATACATTATTATTCCTTATCCAGATGATTATATTGATACCACCCGGGAAAGTTCTGATTGTGAGAGGCGCGGTGTCAGAGTTGATAATACTGGCATACAAATTCAGCCTAAAGTATATACAGATGCCATGGCAGAAAACTATAAATTTGTGGCTTTTTACAGAAGCTCTGCTGGATCGCAGGTCAGCATTAGCTATACTATTAAAAATGGTTTAGCAAGGGTAGCCAATAATGCAACGTGTGACGTGAGTTATGGATACGTTAAATTATTTAAATCAAATGGCAATTATGTAGAAGAAAACGTAAATGGTGGCAGATCTTGGAATATAAAGGTTGATAACGATTCTGATGAATATAATAGGGGATTAAAGATAAACGATCAGAAGTTTAATGCTGGCTGGAATTTGACAATATCATCAAGTGATCCAACGCAATTTTTGATTGATAAAATCATTATTAATGTATCCAATTCGGATGTGGCTTGGTATTCGTACTATAACGTAAGATATGGCGCAGATAATGTAGAATATGACGCACATGTGACAGAGGATTATGAATTAAGTTTGGCGAGTGAAGATGCTTCAAGTGTAACATTGAGTTTTAGTGGCGTGCACGCTAGTGTGTCTGTAAATATTTATCTTAAGTATGCTACTTTTAGAGTTAACGTCCACAACATTTTAGATGAAGAGTTGTTACCTAGCGGAGTTGATAATGTTAGGGGTGGCGTTGCCATATTCAGAACAAACACAAATGAACTTTCTAGAGAATTTGAGTATCTAGCCGGCAATATTTATACTGCCATGCGTTTGGGAACAACTTTGCCATATTCTTCCACCCGATACGAACTCAAGGGGTTCTATTACATTACAAAGAGTGATTATGATGCGGGTATCTATAGTAGAGTAAAATTTGACGATGGTTATAAGATTATAGAAGATATTGAAGTGTTCCCAATTTTGCAAAATAAATCTGTTACAGTGCAATTTCAGGACATAAAAGATGGCAATTTGGGTAGTAATTTCTATACGGAAAAATCGCAGACCTTTTATGCTGGAGAGACGTTGTATTATAATGTCTCTACGCTAGTCTTTAGTGCTGAAGAGTATATACGCAGACACTATAGTGTTATGAGTAATTATAGCGTAGAAGAGTATTTCTATTTGACAAATGAAATATCTAGTGCTAGTAAGATTTTTGATGTGGGTCAGTGCGTTTACAACAAAAACACTGTCATAACCAGTTTTGGATTAAGATATAATAGTCAAAACTATGACGCAACAGTACAATACGATTTGGCTAATTATACCTTGAGTGATATGTATTTTAGGGTGCGCAGGGCAAGTAGCGATATCCGTCAAATAAATTTTTACTATTATGACAACGATTCTAGAATTTACAAGAAGTATGATCCTACTGGTTATTCATTGAATGTAACAGAGGATGGGTTTGCACCTACTCCACTGGAGAGTACATTTGCTAATTACCCACCAGAATTGTTCCTCGCAGGGTGGTTGGTGGTGCCAGAAGGGGCAAGTAAATATGAAGTGGTTCGGGAAGATTATTATAAGAACAACTACTTGGAATATGTTTACAATGAAACTAGATGTAATTTAGCCACGATGAATGTGTATGCTGTATATTTAGATAATGTGTTCGAGTATCAAAATGGAACCATTACACGACTCAATAAGCCACCAATTACATTGCCTGACGGATCAATGATAAATATAGAATATGATAGTACAACTGGACAATTTAATAATGATGCGTTTACTTTAGAATATAGATTTATTAATAAGGAGGCATTCGAGGCTGCACTGCAAGTAGATGGGGCTACAAAACAATCTGCATATGATCAAGTTGGTGCTTATGTTGTGGCCACGGGTGAGACATGCTATAAATGTGCTATAATCAAATACAATGGTAATATTTTGGATCTAGCTATAGATG
>Ga0310696_10003571_pt1 | contig 19343 bp, 42 predicted proteins | sample AusTroGonzalo_MG_4_FD_203885 | JGI IMG/M metagenome (GOLD analysis project Ga0310696, IMG submission 203885) | Bovine rumen microbial communities from tropical cattle in Woodstock, Queensland, Australia - Gonzalo_02 (v2) (version 2) | ecosystem: Host-associated > Mammals > Digestive system >... | reverse complement strand
TGTTGAGAGATTAGACAGACAGAATTATACTCAAGGTAGAAATGGTACAACAACACTTAATACAATGCTAGAAAGTGTTCTTAATAATACAGGTATAACTATAAATTACGGAAACAGTTTATTATCAAGTACCACAGTAAGCAGAGCAACACCTAAAGATACATCTAAAAGAGCAGCTATACATTATTTAACACAAGCCGCTAAATCTACTTGTTTTCTTGACAGAAACAGAGTACTTCAAGTAAAACCATTTGATTCAGGTACCACGTTCGTAGATGCATTTAATATGGATAATATATATCGGTCTGATATTTTCCGGATGAGCGATTATGTAAACATGATACGTCTTACAGTAACAAACAGTTATGTAGACCCTGAAGATACTCATACTTATAACGGTGGTAGCGGATTATATTACAGAGAAATAGAAAACAGTTGTGTATATACAGGTAACGGACAATCAGTAGCAGATTGGCTTTTACAACAAGCAAAAAGAAGAACATATTTTGAAATGGAAACAAGAGGTAATCCTGCGCTTGAACTTGGCGATACAGTTCAAGTAGAACTTGAGGACGGAACTGTATATTTAGCGGTAATATTTGAGCAGACATTTGAATATGACGGTGGATTAAAGGCTACAGTAAAAGCAGTTGCGGAAACTGCATCAAACTAAAAAGGGGTGATGTTATTGAGTATTATAGATAATTTAATAATCGACAGAACAGATGAAGATTTAGTATATGGAAACCCAAAAGGTAAATACGATTATATAGATTATAACCGAGTCGGAGAAGCGACAAATTATGTATCGAATGAAATAGGAGGTTTAAATATAACCGCTAAAACCGATTGGGTGCGTGGAGATATCCCGAGAAATAGTCAAATGACAAAATATCGTACTGATATTAAAAAAATAGTTGACAGATTGGTATTAGAAAATGAACTACCTACTAATAATCATGATATAGCAACAATAGAGGGAGCAAACCAACTTGAGCAAGCATTATTGGATGCTCACGAATTAGTACAAACTTTAATGAGGTGGACAAACGTTGACAGTTTAAATGAAACTTGGGATGAACTCGATGCAAAAGGGTTACTGTGGAATGAACGATTTATAATTCAAAGTTAAATATATGGAAGGTGAAAAATAATGGCGATACAAGAATTTGAAGCCAACGAAATTGTTTCAAGAGCAGGTGTTAATAGCAGAATATCAGATATTAATGATATGTTCCCATTATCTATTAGTGATGGTGGTACGGGGCAAACTACACTTTCAAGCGGTCATATTTTATTCGGAAATGGTTCTTCCGGTATCACAAGTTCCGCTAAGTTACCTATATCAAAAGGTGGTACTAACGGAACAACAGCAAAAGAGGCACGGACTAATTTAGATGTACTAACAACATATGTACTGTATACAAGCACTACCGGCACTAATGGAACTATTGATTTTTCTTCAAAATTAAATAGCATAGGCAAAGAACTAAAAGATTTTAAATATTTAGAGTTTTATTATTCTAACAAAGCAAATGATAGTTCCAGTGTTATGCACGATGATGGGATGTGCTGCACAAAAGTATATAGGTGGACGGCTTCAGGTAATCTATTTAATAACACGATAAATTTGGGAATACACGGAGCAACCAAAATAGACAACGTGACATATTTTACAGTCGCCAACACAAGATATTCTATCGGGCTTACATCTGCAAATAAAAGCAAAGCCGTAAGAAACACCTCAAAATCTTATACGTTTAATGCGAGAAGTAATGGTGAGTGGTTTATATCGAGCGGTGCAGATATTTATGTATTCAGAGTAGTAGGTTATACATTTTAAAATATTAATTTAGGAGGAATCGTAAATGAAAGAAATAGAAGTTTATCATCATAATTTTAATTCTGCAGGAACACATACTTTTGAATTACAAGCAAATCCAAAATACGAAATACTTATTAAGAATTTGACTGAAGGTAATATATCAGTATCTTTTGGAAAAACAATTAACGACTCATCTTATGTTTATATGATAAAAAAGACAGCTGAAACATTACCATATAAAGCAAAAGGAAATAACAATCCTGTATTTGTTACAGTTAGTGCAGAAAACACAGGATTAGTAGAATTAAGAATTTTAGATGATGATTAGAGGTGATTAATATGTCAAAAAAACACAGACACCCTGTTTTCCAAGTATTAGAAATTGGAGATGGTGGTGCTGACGTATCTGGTGTTACTGCCACAGCAGGAGATGTAGACGAGGGTAAAATATTCGTAGACAGTACAGGTACAGAAGTAGAGGGTACAAGCACATACAAAGCTGATTATACAGCATTAAACACATTAGTAGGCGAAACAACTGCTACCGCTGGCGATGTAGATTATGGCAAAGTATTTGTTGATAGTACAGGAACAGAGGTAACAGGTTCAAGCACATATAAGAGTGATTATACGAGTTTGAGTTCACTTGTTGGAGAAACGACCGCCACAGCTGGTGATGTTGACAGTGGGAAACTGTTTGTCGGCGCTGACGGTACACAAAAAACGGGGTCAAGCACTTATAAATCTGATTATACTTCGTTAAGCGGTATAGTGGGTGAAACAACTGCTACTGCTGAAGATGTAGATAGTGGAAAGAAATTTGTTAAATCAGACGGGACGCAGGGTACGGGGAGTAGCACATATAAGTCAGATTATACCACTCTGAATACACTCGTTGGACAAACAACGGCGGTTGACTCTGACGTTGCGGACGGTAAAGTTTATGTAAAGTCGGACGGCACTCAAAGTACGGGGACGGCGGTTAATGTTGATGTATCGGGAGTAACCGCTACTGCTGGAGACGTAGATTATGGCAAAGTATTTGTTGACTCTACGGGGGCAGAAGTAACTGGCTCAAGCACGTATAAAAGTGATTATACGTCTTTAAACACGCTTGTATCGGGTACAACTGCAACTGCCGCAGACGTGGACAGCGGCAAACTGTTTGTTAAATCTGACGGGACGCAGGGTACTGGCTCATCAACATACAAGTCCGATTATACTACTCTTAACACGTTGGTAGGTCAGACTACTGCGACAGACTCTGACGTGGCGAGCGGTAAGGTATATGTAAAATCAGACGGAACGCAAAGCACTGGTACTGCGAGCGGTGGCGGTGGAGATGATACAGAATTTATTAAAATGATAGAACGCCCGTCTAATGCTACTATTACAGTACCTAATGGTGTTACAACGATAGGTGCTCACGCATTTTACAATTATACCAGTTTAGTAGGTATAAATTTACCTAGTACACTAACGAGTATTAATAATAATGCGTTTGATACCACGGGTATATCTAATGTGACATTCCCGGCAAGTGTTAACTTGGTGGGTAATAGAATATTCCAATACAGTGTGATACAATCTATTACATTTTTAGGAACACCAAGTAGTATTAGTGCGATAGCGTTTGCGGGTTGTAATCTTTTAACTACAATACGCGTACCTTGGGCAGAGGGTGAAGTTTCTGGAGCACCTTGGAGTGCTCTAAGCGCAACAATTCAATACGGATATACGCCGTAAATTTGATTTTGAAATGTGCAAAATCAAAAAGGTGGTGATACTATGAAAAAAGACCGTATGTGGCGATTAAAAGCAGATGAGGGGAAAATATTAACCGACGGAGAAGGGACGTTTTATTGTGTTCACGTTGCACCCGAAGATGACCCAGACAGATACACAGAAATTGACGACCCTGACTATGAACCTCAAGAGGAGGTGAATGAAGATGAGTGATAGGCGATGGATTGTAAAAGACATAGTAACTGAGAATGAAGTGGTGAGTAAGTTCTCAGAATTTATCGGCAAAGACACTTTTTCAAGTTTAGCGTCTTGTGCAACTATCGTTGGAGTATTGGTACAGATAGTTAAATCAATAACATCTATACCGCCTTTGGCATTAAGTTTCATATTTTCGGTATTTATAAGTGGCTTAAAGCTAATCTTATCGGGTGATTACACAAAGGATAATATAGTTCTTGCGGTAATAAATATTCTACCGATAGCATTAACAGCGTCTGGTGGATATGATGTCTTGAAAAATATTTCGCAATAGAATACAATCAAAGTGGGTGTTATACGTCGCAATAGCACACACAAAGTATAAAGGGTAATGGTTTCTTTTCATGCCAAGCAATTTGTAGTTGCTTGGTTTTTTAAATTTTCAAGAAAAAACAATTTTCGAAATCCTCTCCAAAAATAATAATTGACAAACAAAATAAAATACAGTAGAATAAATATGCTAAAGAATGATTTTTTCATTTCTTTAGTCCTTTCTAAAGCACTCATAAAAGCGTTAAGGTATGGGTGCTTTAATTAATAAAAAATATAATTATACAAAATAAACATTTTGTATAATTGAAGATATAAACCCAGTATTTATGCGGTTTCCGTATATATGCTTGGTTTTTTTGTTTGTGCATTATGACAAACTTTTTATATTTAAAAAAATTAACTTCAAACAGTGTTATAATAGTTATATATAATTTTGTTTGAAATCATATCAAGAAATATTATTTTTAAACAGGAAGTGAGGAAATGATAATTTTTGACATTGACGGCGTTTTAGCGGACACACGTTACAGGGAAAAGAAATATTTAAGAGGCAAAAAGAATTCTGAAATTAATTGGAAAGCATTTTTTGAGGACGCTATTTATGACTTGCCTCTACCCTCTGGAATTTTAGTTGCGAAAGCGATGATTAATTATTTGCCGCAAACGGAAATTTTATTCTTGACAGGAAGAGAAGAAACAGTCCGAGCCACCACGTTGCAATGGTTATCTGAGCAACTTCAAATAAATAAAAACAGAATTGATTTAACGATGAGAGCAAAGAATAATTACGTTGAATCAGTTGAATTTAAAGAGGAAGTGGGGCGAGAAATTGGGTTTAAGAATATTGATTTGGTGTTTGAAGATAACCCAGCGATTGTGGAAATGTGGCGAAAACATAACGTGGTATGTTACCAAACGTGTTAAAAAATATAGGAGGAATAAAAAATGGAAATGAAAGGTATTGACGTATCAAAATGGAACGGGGTTATTGATTGGAATGAGGCAAAAAAAGACGGCGTGGAATTTGCTATAATTCGAGAGGGATACGGCAAAAAAGACCCAAAACAAGTTGACAAAAAATTCTATGATAATTATAACGGCGCAAAAGCGACTGGAATACACGTCGGAGTGTATCATTATAGTTATGCTGACAGCGTTGAGGACGCCGTAAAAGAGGCGCAGTTTTGTTTAGAAAACATACGAGGGCTAGAACTAGATTTTCCTATAGTATTCGATATTGAAGATAAAGAGCAGTTAAAACTAAACACCAGACAGCGCACTGATATCGTTAAGGCTTTTTGCAATGAGATAGAAAAAGCTGGGTACTATGCTATGTTTTATTGCAATTTGAATTGGCTTAATAATTATCTTATCAGAGACGAACTCCTCCCGAAATACGATTTATGGCTTGCACAATGGGATATTGCAACTCCAGCGGTTAAATGCGGTATATGGCAAAAATCAGATTGTGGACACATTAATGGAATAAATGGAAATGTTGATATTGATATATCTTATAAAGATTATCCGTCAATTATAAAGGAAATGAAAAACGGAACGCATAACAATACCAAACCAACACAACAGATACCTACACAACAAGCAACAAGCACTTATATAGTCAAAAATGGAGATACGCTATCGGATATAGCAAAAAAGTTTGGAGTAAATATCAGCACGATTGCTGATATTAATGGTATAAAAGACATTAACAAAATATATGTCGGGCAAATTCTAAAAATCAAAGATACAAACGTTTATTACACTGTGAAATACGGCGATAATGTTACAAAGATAGCTCAAAAATATGGTGTTTCAGTTCAGGAAATAGCAAGACTTAACGGTCTTGAAAATCCTAACTTTATATATGTTGGTCAAAAACTTAGAATTAGATAGGGGCTTTTATATGATTAGAAAAATTTTTATAGCTTTAATGCTATTTATATTATCTTCTTGGAGCGTGAGTGCTATTAATCCTCAGGAAATTCAAGAACAAATTAAATATGCTCTTCAAATCCTTAGACAAACTCAACTTAATTTACAAAAACTTGACCCTACTCTTGCTCATATCTTTTTTACTGAATATACTAATGATAAAGGTCATGATGCTGAAGTTACTATTAGAACCCTTTATCCTAAAGAGTATATGGAATATCTCGAAGCTAAAGCTAATTTAGATGATTTACTCTATACCAAGTATCTTATTTTCGCTAACGGAAAGGCTGAATAATATTATGGAACTTAAAACTATTCAATTATCTCAAATTAAACCTTATCAGAAAAACGCTCGTAAAAACGACGGTGCCGTCGATTATGTAATGAAAAGTATTCAGCAATGCGATTATGTCGCTCCTATTATCTTAGACGAAAATAACGTTATTCTTGCCGGTCATACAAGATATCGTGCTTTAAAAAAACTCGGTTATAAAGAGTCTCAGTGCATTATTAAATCAGGTCTTTCAGAAGAACAAAAACGTAAGTACAGATTACTTGATAACAAAACTAATGAGTTCGCTCAGTGGAATTTTGAACTTCTTCAAGATGAACTCGCTGACCTCGATTTTCAGGACTTAGATATTGATTGGAATATACCTGATTTCTCAAATTCAGATTACCTCGATGAACAATCTGATATTAATCTCGATAACTATAATTCTAATAAAAGAAATATTGAATGCCCTAATTGTGGTTTTAAATTTGAGGTGCTTTAATGCCTAAACTTTTCGGTGTACCTTATATGGGTAGCAAAACTAAAATAGCTCTCGATATTCTTAAACATCTCCCTAAAGGCAACAGATTCGTTGACCTTTTCGGAGGTGGCTTCGCTATGTCTCATGCTGCTTTACTTACTAATCGATATAATTATATCCTATATAATGACATCAACCATCTTATTACTGACCTCGTTAAACGTGCTATAAATGGCGATTTTAATTATAATACTTTTAAACCTTATTGGGTCTCCAGAGAGGATTTCTTTAAGTATAAAGAACAAGACGGCTATATTAAATATTGCTGGTCTTTCGGTTCTGACGGAAAAACTTATATCTTTGGCAAACATATCGAACCTATTAAACATGCTCTCCATGACCTTATAGTCTTTGGCTCACATTCTCCTATCATCGACAAGTCTTGCCCTACTATCTACAAGTTTATTACCGCTACTAATATCCACCAAAGACGTATTCAAGCTCAACGTTTCTTCTCTAAAAAATTTAACGAGTTCCCCGTTCTAGCTAAATTCGACAGATTAAACCAGTTAGAACCTCTTAAAAGATATGAACAGATTGAACGCTCTGAACGTGTATCTTCACTTAAAAATATCCCTAATACATCTAAGCTCTCTTTCTCTAACATCTCTTATCTCGATTACATCTATCAAGATGGCGATATAGTCTACTGTGACCCACCTTATGAAAATACCTCAGACTACGGTCACTCATTCGACCACAAACAATTCTACGACTGGTGTTTCTCTCGCCATTATCAAGTCTTTTTCTCATCTTACAAAATCTCCGATAACCGCTTTAACCTCATTTTCGCTAAACAACTTAATTCCACTCTCTCTGCTTCCTCTAACTACTGCCTTAACTTCGAATGCCTTTACTCTAATAAATAAATCTTTCGGCGTTTCCGACAAAATGGAACGCTTTTTCTTTGCTATTTTTGTCCGCTACCAAAACCCTTAAATTTTTTAAAAAAATTGTGGGGGACTCCTCGCTCCCCTTCCATTTTTTCCCATTTGGGGTATCCCCCCCGTAATCTACCGCCGTGATTGTGATACCAGTTTGTTGGTAACCAACAAAAAATTCGAAAGGTGGGGGGGTATGTTTGGTGGGTAAAAGTGTTGACATAATTGTCACAACATGATACAATATAAACATGAGGTTGAGGTAAACGCCCAGCCCAGACAATAACAATTGTATATTAATATTGTTGTATTGTTGCGATGTGTGTTGATTATATGGATGCATACAACAACACGCCGACCAACGTCTATCAACATAACCTATATATAATGTTATGCGTACATTGAAAACTGAATAACCTATTATAGCAGTGTTATATAGTATGCCATGAAGCTATTTAAAAAGATAGTGGAGCGACTAAAAAACGCAGGCGTGGGATTCGCGTGCAGGAATTGGCTGTTAGAGTATAGGATGATAGTGTTGATAGTCGATATATAGTGCCAACAATAACGTTAATAACATTAATGGAAAGGGAGTAAAAATCATGGAATTAAGCGAAATTTGGAGCGAAATAGTAAACAATGGGATAGCAACGGAGGAAGAGCTACAACTAGTAACAGGTATAAACGGGTATAACGAAGAAAGTCTGAACGATGTAATTTATTATAAAACCGGTTACAGGGATATTGAGCAATACTTAGAAAATTAAAAGCAAACAAACAAAAGCTTAACGGCGTAAAAATGGAGCGTTCGCAATAAATTAGACACCAACAAAAGAAAGGGCTAAAGAAATGGAAAATTTAGAAACATTTTTAAAAAACGAGGAAAAAGAATACAAAAAAATCGTCTTAGAAAAGAGCACGTCTTGGCTTGAAATCCAATACCACTCTTTTAATCTTGCAATACGAGAAAATTTGCAACGTCTAAACGATGCATATCAAAACTACATAATCAAAGACACCGAAAAAACCACTTTTGAACGCAAAATTAATCAGCAAAATTTGTTTATAAACCACTGGGAAAAAATGATTGAAATAATAGTTGAAGAGCTTTTAAAAAGGGGGGGAGCAATAAGCTCCCTTTAAACATTAAGGAAGGACTAAAGAAAATGGATAAAAAAGAAAAACAATTTATAAAAGAGCATTTTAAAAATTGGTGGAAACACTGGAAAACAGAGCGGGAAATCCGCTCTGTTCCTTTTCATGATTTAGCTAAATTCAAACAGCTGGGGGGAAATATAGCTGAAAGAGATAATAGATACATAATCACAATAAACGGCAAGCAGGTTGCGGAGGCACATAAAAGACATAGCAAAAGAAAAATAAACCTCTGTTACAGAGAATTAGAGCCAAAGCTACAATTTATAGAAAGGAATTAAAGAGCAATGGAAACGAAAGACAAGATAATATTAATATCAATTTTGATACTACAAGCGATAATACTTTTTATGGCATATCAAGACACAGCAAGCACGGAAAGAACGCAAACAATAACGATAAAGATTAATAATCAAATAATCAGCGATGACGATTATTCAGACTATGAAGAAGAAACCACAGAGATATAAGAAAGGATTAAAGAAATGAAAACATGTTGTAGAGAGTGCGAAGCATATCAAGAGCTTCGCACTTTTGGGTATGGAGAAATATATCCGGAGTGTGAGAACTGCGGAGCATATTTAGAATATCAAGAAAGAATCAACGAAACAGAAACAAACAAAGAAAGGAGCGAAACCGATGATATTAACCTATGATGAATACTACCCCGACTTTAAACAAACAGCCCCCGAGAATATAACTTTTGATGGGGTTAAATGTCAAACCATACCGCAAGCCATAAAGCATTTTTGCAACTGGTTTAACAGTTGTGATATGTATTATGATGTTACAGCTAAAACCGAAAATGAAAAAATAATTGTAATTGACAACGAAAAAAACAAACCATTAATGATAATGTCAGACTTTAAAATTTATGATGATGAAGAAAGGAATTAAAAAAATGATTCATTATTTACCATACAACAAAATAAAAGAATGGACGAAAGAGAAAATAATAGAAAAGCTCCCCGAATTAGAGGGAGCAACCACTTCACAAGCTGAAATAGTATTTGACTTATTCAAATATGATGTTTTTGAAACAGACTGCGAAGCCGAAGGATTTATCAAAGAATATTTTGGAGAACTTAAAGAAGTTTTAGAAGAAATCAAAGATAGTGGGTTTGATAATGATTTTATATGTAAATTAATGTTTGATTTGTTATTTGATAGTCAGGCGAAGGCAATGTCTTTTATAATAAGAGAAATTGCCGGGGGCATTTTTTATTGGTGCAAGTCACTTGATGATGATATAACACTAACCAAAAATGCAATTGAAAAACTAATTGAAGAAGTAAAAGAAATATAGAAAGGAATTAAATAATATGGGTAATAGAGCAGTAATAAGTACAGAAGATAAACAAATTGGAGTATATCTCCACTGGAATGGTGGGCGAGATAGCGTGGAAGCGTTCCTCACCTACTGTAAACTTAAAGGATATAGACCGCCCGAACAAGATAACTACGGCTGGGCTAGATTATGTCAAGTAATAGGCAACTTTTTCGGTGGGATATACTCACTCGGGATAGATAAATTTGAAAAGCTGGACTATGATAACTGGAATAACGGCACATACATAATTAAAAACTGGGAAATAATAGATAGGCAATATATCAGTGGTGATGATTATGAGTTCGAAGAACAGCAAGAGTATGATTTAAAAGATATGCTAATTGGCATAAACGAAAGCCAACCCGAAAAAGAGCAACTACCACTTGAAAAAATAGAAGAATATTTAGACAGTAAAAAAAGGAGGTAAATATAATGGATATAAGCAACACAACAATACAAAAAGCTATACAAATAATAGACTATAGCATAGCAACCGATGAAGAAATCGAACTTGTAACAAGCTTAAACGGATACACTGGAGAAACACTTGATGATATAGTATACGTCCGAACTGGTTATCAGGACTTAGAAGAATTCAAAAACCACTTAAAGGGGACAAAATAAATGGATTGGGTAGATATGGTAGAACGAGAGAGAGAAAACCACGAAGAAATGCTGGAAAAGATAAGTAATATTGTTGTATGTACATGTGATATATGCGGAAAAGAACTGCATCACGGCGAGGAAGCATATAAAATATCTGATGAGGGTATTTGCATCTGTGAGAACTGTTATGATAGCGAACGAGCCAAAGAGCGAAGCAAAGATGCCAAGTGTAAAATTTGTGGTGAACCATACTGGGAAGAAAAAGACGGCGAACCATACGGAATAGACATGATAAAAGTGTACAAAGAATACTACTGCGAAGATTGTTTTGAACCGGTAGAGCTATGCGCCAATGAAGATGAAATAAACAGCATAAAATATCACATAAATTATGATGAAGAATAAAGGAGAAATGAGAAATGGAAATGGATACAAGAAAGAAGCTTAAACTAAGAATACTTGGGCAGTATGAAACAATAACTAATTTTGCAAAAGAAATAGGATATAATCCACACACCATATCAGACATTATATCAGGCGAAAGACTTGGGACTGTAGGACTCTGGGAAAAAATAGGCAATGGGTTAGAATTAACCTCTGCCGAAATATGGGAATATCAATTGGGAATATGGAGGTTATATAAACGTGACAAAGCAAATAAACAAACTAATAACGATTAAACAATTACCGATAATCGAGCAAATGCTAGATGAGATGAGCGGCGAAATAGATAAAAAGATAGAGTTTGCACTGCTGATAGTACCCGAAAACTCAGATAAAGTGTTATCAGAAACAAAAAAGATAAGAGCATCACTCAATAAAGATTTAGCTGAGCTTGAAACAGCCCGGAAAAATGTAAAAAATGAAATCATGAAACCATATTTGGAATTTGAATCAATCTATAAGACTAAAATAAGTGATAAGTTTAAACAAGCCGATACAATACTAAAAAACAAAATAGATGCATGCGAAACTAATATTAAAGACAACCGCAAAAAAGACTTAGAAGAGTTTTTCAACGAATACTGCAGAGCGCAAAAGGTAGACGGTGTTTATTTTGAGAACATGGGCTTAAAAATAAACATATCAGGCAGTGATAAAAGTTACCGGGATAAAATAAAAGAATGGATTGATAAAGTAAAAAAAGATTTAGAAGTAATAGAAACAGCAAAGGACGAACAAACTAAGCTTGAGCTGCTTTTAGACTATCGAAAAGACTTTAATATCAATCGAGCTATTCTTGACCACGAAAAAAGAGAACGTGAAATTGAACGGCTTAAAAACATTAAAGAAACAACTCCGGAAGAACTGTCAGCACCCGAAACAAATGGTGATACCGAAATCTTCGAACTTAATTTTGTCGTGCGAGGTACTAAAAAACAACTCAAAGCATTAAAAGAATATTTAATAGAGAATAAATTAATTTAAAGTGTTTACAAATGTAATCGAATGTAGTATAATAGTAGTGAGGAGGTGAAAGCTATGGCAGTAATATCAGTGAGAATACCCGATAGTGAGTATAAATATGCGGTTCAATTTGCAAAGTTTGACGGAATGAGCATGGCTGAATATGTCAGGAACTTAATCGCAGAAAAAATCGAAGATTATGAAGATTTAAAAGCAATCGAAAAATATGAAGAGGATTTAAAAAACAATCCAAATCAAAAACTATATACTCATGAAGAGTTTTGGAAAGAAGTTTTAAATTGAAAAAGTATGATGTTGTATATACCGCTGATGCGGTTAAAAGTATTAAAAAGATTGATAAAATCCACCGAATACGAATTCAAAAATGGATACAAACCAATCTTGAAGGTTGCATTAATCCATACTTTAGCGGTATACCCTTAAAAGGGAACAAAAAAGGCGAGTGGCGATACAGAATAGGCAATTACCGAATTATTTCACATATTGACGATACCAAAATAACAATAACAATAATCAATGTGGGACACCGCCAAAGCGTTTATAAAAATTAATAAAATATTAGGAGAAATTAAATGAGCGAATCAAAAGAAATCATGGTTAAGTACACCATAGGAGAAGAAGAAATAAAGCTTACACCAAACATTGTAAAGGAATATATCGTTGGCAATAAAGATGCAAATATTACAATGCAAGAATTTAAAATGTTCAGTTCGCTATGCCGTGCGAGAAAACTCAATCCTTTTTTGCGTGAAGTATATTGCATAAAATACGGCAACAGCCCGGCAACAATAGTTGTAGGTAAAGATGCTATTTTAAAAAGAGCTACCTTGCACCCTCAATTTGACGGATTTAAGAGCGGTGTAATAGTTAAAACAGCAGAGGGCGAAATAGCAAATCGAAACGGTTGTTTTAAACTTGACTCAGATGAACTGGTCGGAGCGTGGTGTGAAGTATTCAGAAAAGATTGGAAAAACAGCGTATATGTAAGTTGTTCATTTTCGGAAATTAATCAACCTAAAAACCCCTCTTGGCAAAAACAACCGTGCGTAATGAGTGAAAAGACCGCAATGGTAAGGGCTTTACGTTCTGCGTTCGTTGAAGAATTGGGCGGTATGTATGATAGTGCGGAAATGGATACAACACCACCTGCAAAAAGTACAGGTTTTTCGGCTCAAGATATTAAAGTATCTGAACCGCCTGAATTTGAAGTGATTGATGTCGATGAATCTACAGGCGAAGTTAAAGAACCTAAAAGCAAACAAATTAATCTCGAAGATTTATAAATAAAAGTAGGAGATATTAAAAATGTGGGGCATAGATATTGAAGAATTTAAGAAAAATCCGGATGTATACTTAAATGATTTTTTGAGAGATGATGAAGTTTTAGCTATCGAAACCGAAGAAAGACCGTTAGTGGTTATGACAATGGAGCATTATATGAAATCCAAATCCAAAGCGTTAGCTGAGGGCTTTCAAATAGGTGTAAATCATATGATTGAAGTACCCACAGAAGATTTATAAATAAAAGCAGGGGGATAAAAAATGTATATACATCTGAACGAGCTTGAATCTAAACTAATAATTCTGGGATTAACTCGACTGGCACGTGAACGGGAAACCGAAATTATAAAAAAATGTGAAAAAATCAATGAATTAGAAAAAGACATTCAAAAATTAACAACCCTATTATCACAAGAAGAACAACGCAACAATTCATATGTAGACCAAATCGATACATTAAAAAAGAAACTTAATTGTAAGGATTTATAAATAAAAAAAGCTCTGCTGTAACGGAGTTGTCAATTACAGCAGAGTATTTATCTCGATTTTATTATAGCACAAAACAAAAAAATTTATACGAAGGAAATAAACAATGAGTAGAAGAAGAATGTTTGATTTAGATGTTGTTACGTCTAATCAATTTATACTATTACATAAAAACGCACAATGTTTATACTATACTTTGGGTATGAATACAGATGATGAAGGTTTTGTATCTAATCCCTTATTGATAATAAGAGGTTACGGATTCGAACAATACGATTTAAAAGCATTGATTGATAGCGGTTTTGTAATACCATTTCAATCAGGAATATTAGTTATAACACATTTCAATCAAAATAACTCTATAAGAGAGGTGTAAACTTATGCCTATAACAACAATATTAATTTTAATTATTTTAGCAATAAGTTTATACGCTTTGCATTTACGTGGCGAATTAACTTATCGCCTATCTGACATCAGAGATTTGAAACGTATAATAAATGAACACGGAATACAGATAGGATACAATGATGAATTTGGATTTTTTTATGATGTTACACCGGTGGAAAATTCCACTAAAGTGGAATAACTGCGGAAAGGTGGAATTGAACGTGTGGTCTAAAGAAGTGATAGTAAATTTGGTCAGCCATTTTGTATCAGCTGGTGTTAGTGTTTGGTTGTATGTATGGTTGATGGATTTATATGAAAAGAGAAAAGGTGGAAAATGAAATGGAACACGCACATTGGATAGAAACACAGCAATATGAACTTATAGGGTACACTTGCTCAAATTGTGGTTGGGATTTTTCGACTTCTGATTTTGAATTAGATATTACTAATTTTGAGCATTGCCCACATTGCGGTGCTAAAATTGACGAGGAGGAAGATAAATAATGGGTATAATATTATTAATGATTATAGCTATTGCACTGATACTATGTGCTGCATATATAAACTACCAAAAAACAAAATGTATTGTTGCGTGCATTAAATTCCAAGACGAGGAAATTGACAAATTGCGGGATATGATTAAAGGTCAAGAAACAGATGCAATAATACAGATTAGAGGGCGGTTAGCTCGGTTAGAAAACGAAATTAAGGTGCTATGGGGTGCGGTGAACAGTATAGATGGTTGTTGTGGCAAGCTAAGTGTCGAAGTTGAAAAATTACAAGAATTTAAGGTGGAAGAATAAAAATGGAACACGCACATTGGATAATAGAGAAAAAACGTGGTGGTGGTAGCAGACACACATGTTCAAAGTGTGAATTTTGGTTTGAATTTGACCCATATTGTATGTCGCCATTAGATATTAAAGAATTTAAATATTGCCCGAACTGCGGAGCTAAAATGGACAATGAGGAGAAATAGAAATGCTGGAAGTAAACATAGTAATGACAGCAGTACTTGCAATATATGCCGTCATTATACATATATCATTAATCAAATTAAAAATCCACGTTGTAAAATTATTGGAAACTATCAAAAAACATGACTATGACAATATGCCTGAGGCGTGGGATAAGGTAGTAGAACACATGACGAAATGGGGATAAATAATGGAACAATTTGAATTAAAGTTAATTGACATTACTGATAACAGTATATATGCTGCTGCCATAGATATAACAGTAGACGCACTATTCGAAATTATGAAAGATAATAAAACGTTTAATTTTTTTAAAGAATACGCACAGGGCGAGCCGAGTTTTTTTAATGAATTGTGTACCTCATATCTTAAACACAAATATGAAGAGTTTGATAGAATGACAGAAATGCAAAAGCAATATGTGCTTTTGTTTGCAAGCGGAGTGTTATTCGCTGAATTTACTAACAATATTCAATCTTTAGAATATGAAAAAACACAATTAACTGACTTTAATGATTTTCACAGGCAGTATGTTATGTTTATGTTTGTAAAACTAAAACAGTTTCATAAGTGTTTTACTTTGGATATAGGAGATATATCAGACGAAAAAGAATTTATATACGGTAAACAAAAGGAGAATAAATATCAGTTGGGGAGGGACGAATAATGCCAAGATGTATTAGCTGCGGAAATTTTAGCCGAATTTTATATGAATGTATAAACACTAAACATAATGTACCTATATTTGTGTGTAGCAAATGTAAATATGAAAAAAGATATAATTCAGATAAGATTAATGAACAAATTAAAGAAATAAAAGATGATTTTGAAGATTTGTTGATGTGGAAGAATAGGATTGATGAATATTAAAAATAACAATAATGTATATACACTTCTAGGCGCAAGCAATCATTCTGATTATGAAAGGCAACCTGTTGATTATTACGCAACGGATCCTAATGCAGTAGAAATTTTTTTGAAAAAATTAAAAGAAGATAAAATAATTTTACCTAATGAAATATATGAACCTGCATGTGGTGGGGGGCATATATCCGAAGTATTGAAAAAACATGGATATACTGTCCACTCATCTGATTTATATAATCATGGCTATGGTAAAACAGGAATTGATTTTTTCAAAATCGATTTTCAAGCTGATTGTATTTTTACTAATCCACCATATAAAAAAGCCTTGCCTTTTGTAAGACAAGCAATTAAAAATGTAAAGAATAATTGCTATGTAATTATGTTTCTCAGAATACAATTTTTAGAAGGTAAAGAAAGATATAGTTTTTTTAAAGACAATCCGCCAAAGTTTGTTTATATAAATTCAAGTAGACAAAAGTGTTCTCTAAATGCAGATTTTGAAAATTTCAATAGTAGCGCAGTATGTTTTTGTTGGTTTATATGGCAAAAAGGATACACTGGAGAAACAATAGTAAGATGGATTAAATAATAGAGGTGATTAACAATGATAAAACTTTATGATGAAGATGATTTAGAAAAATTCTATGATGAACGCAGTAATTCATATTATTTCCCTTATGATGTCCAAATAGGCTGTTTTGTTGCAGATTTATTTGATGAAAATGATAATCATTCTGATGTGTACTCTGATGGGAATATATATGTAGAATGTTCTCTTTTTGGTAGAGAACTACGTGCAAAAGGGGTATATGGTGAGCATATAATTTTTGATGTTATAAAGTGCGATGAAATAAATGCTAAAGAATTACGTGGAGACATTATAATTGCTGATTATATAAATTGCCAAGAAATATATTATTTCGATATTTGTATAGCTACTAAAAAACTTAAATATGACAAAATAGAGAAAATGATAGGCAATACCAGTTGCCATTTATGTTTAGCTGATTTAAAGGAGAATAAATAAGGGAACAGAAAAAAAGATGAACTATAAAATAATCTCCTCATGCTCTTCGGGTAATGCTATCTTACTTGATAACGGTATATTACTCGATTGTGGTGTACCGTTTAAAATTATTCAGAGGCATTTAAGAAAAATAAAAGCTGTTTTTATTAGCCATGAGCATCACGACCATTTAAATATATCAACGCTCAAGAAAATACACGAGTTACGTCCTACGGTTCGTTTTATCGTGGGCTTTTGGCTTAAACAATGTCTTTTATCAAAAGGAATAGACGCCTCGAAAATCGACGTTATAGAGCATGGGAAAGTATATAACTATAAATCATTTAAAGTCTTGCCGTTTATCTTAATCCATGACGTTAAGAATTACGGAATTAAAATTATCGATATGCAGTCAAAACAAAAAATAATCTATGCGGTGGATACAAACCGAATAGACCATATATCAGCCAAAGATTTCAATTTGTATCTAATAGAAGGCAACTATGACGAGGACAAGCTCGAAGAAAATATTAAAATCGATACCGAAAAAGGCTTATTCAGTTACGGACTTCGTGTAAAAAACACTCACTTGTCCGTCCAAAAAGCAAGTGAGTGGCTTATGAATAATATGGGTGCAAATAGCTATTATGAATTCATACATCAAAGTGCAAATAATCTATGAACTCATTCTACTTGCCGTATCTTCCACAATAACATTTTCCCAGATTAACTGGTCTATTATCTCATCGGGTTCATTATCATTTAACCCTTTGGCTAATATATTTTTCATTTCTCTGTAGCTAAATTCTTTTCGCCCGGTATTTTTAGTATACTCTCTCAGTAACTTAATAGAATCATACATTCTCGATATATGGTCTACCGAATGAAACAATATGTTCTCCATGTTATCGGGATTAAACTTATAACTGCCACTCACCTTTACTCCACCTTTCAACTCTTACTTTACTTTTTTGTGATATAATTATTCACGTGGGTAGTATAACATATAATTAATAAAAAGTAAATACCTAATAAACTTTTTTAAAACCAAAACCCAACACAAAACCAACATAAACCCGACACAGCACCCACACATAACCGACTTCAAATAATAACAAAGGAGAATGAAACATGAATCAAAGCGTACTTATGGGTAGATTAACACATGACCCGGAACTAAAGACCACGAAATCAGGAGTATCGGTATCATCAAACACAATAGCGGTAAACAGACGGCAAAAAGATTCCGAAGGCAATTACATTGTAGACTTCATTGATTTTACAGTATGGAAAAAAACCGCCGAATATCTATGCAACTATGCAAAGAAAGGCGATTTAATGATACTATCGGGAGAAATACATCAAGAGAAATACGAGGACAGAAACGGAAATCAGCGTTCGAAATACGAAATTGTAGGTCAATCAATAGAACTGTGTAAATCAAAGAATGAAAATTAAACGACAAAAAAACTGCTATTTATAGCAGTTTGTTTATTTTTAACCTATATCTCAACAAAATTTTACTTGACGTTATTTTCGTAAAGATATAAAGTATTTATTAAGCCAAAAAACAAACAAAGGAAAGACATCCACTCGGTCGTTCTGAAATGTTGGTAACAAAATTTAATTCAGTATTCAAAAATCAAATCTTATAATGAACAAACCATAGGAACTATACCCTGTTTGTTATGATTGCAGTATATCATTACAAGCAATTAAAGTCAATACCTTTACCTAAAGATTGGGGGTCTGTACATATTATCTCTAACACCGTGATTTAAAATATAACAGTTCTATAAATTATATGAAAGAGGTATATAACATGGAAATAACAGTAAACAAGTCGAAATTAGAGGGATTTTTAATTGACAATGAGGGTACTCTCAGAAACCCAAAATACTTTGATGAAAACGGATTGAGTACTTTATCACGATTAATTTTCGAAACCGTTGCTGATTATTGTATCAGAACAGCACAAACTAAAATATCTGGAGATGATTTTCATGCTTTAATGGATTTAAAACAAATAGATTTTGACAGACAAACAATATCAGCAATAGTCAGTCTACAACAACACGATTACTTG
>Ga0310696_10003570_pt1 | contig 19346 bp, 15 predicted proteins | sample AusTroGonzalo_MG_4_FD_203885 | JGI IMG/M metagenome (GOLD analysis project Ga0310696, IMG submission 203885) | Bovine rumen microbial communities from tropical cattle in Woodstock, Queensland, Australia - Gonzalo_02 (v2) (version 2) | ecosystem: Host-associated > Mammals > Digestive system >... | reverse complement strand
AGGTTTCTTGGGAAATTCTTCACCCAAGGGATAAATCATATTGAGCAAACGTGCATCGGTCAAGTATTTGATATAGTTCATCACCGTGGCACGGCTGGTTTCTACATCCTTAGCCAGCTTCGACACATTGGGAGCCTTGGGACCCTCTTCGGCCAACTCGTAGAACAGCTTCTTGATCTTGGGCAGGTATTTCAACTCAATCTGCTTGATGAGCAGAATATCTACCTCCGTCATCATGTTCATGGTCTTGAGCAGATTCTCAGAGTAGTTACGGTCTTCTTGGAAGAAAGGATAGAAGCCGTGATGAATATAATCCTGGAAATAGCGGTTGGGCGACACCTTGGGCAGTATCTTCTTGATGATACGCTCATGGTCCTGCAAAATCTCGTCAAGCGTATAGGGACGGAAATTATTACCCGTAAGCAGATTCACAAATTCGCGGAAAGAGAAACCACGCAGGTTATAACTCTTTACAATGCCGTTGAGTTCGGGATTCTCGTCCTTCAGGCGCATCACACTACTGCCGGTAAACACAATCTTCAAGCCTGGATACAAATCGTAGCACTTACGCAGTTCCTGCGACCAGTTGTCCTGTTTGAACACTTGGTCAATGAGCAGCACGCGTCCGCCCCGATAATAAAACTCGCCTGCGAAATCAGCAATACCGCGTCCTTGGAAATAAAAGTTGTTCATGTTGATGTAAAGACATTGCTTGTCGTTTACATCAAACTTCTCACGAGCATACTGCAACAGAAAAGTCGTCTTACCAATACCACGCGTGCCCTTGATACCAATCAGTCGTTGGCCCCAGTCAATTTCGTCCATAAGGGTTCTGCGAACAGGAGCGTTAACGTGCTCCACCAAATAGCGATGCGTTCTAAAGAAAGCTTCCATTTTCTGTTTTCAGATTCGTTTTCAGATTACTTCGCCTGCCAGCGAACATTGCTTTGTGCGGCAAAATTAATAAAAAATCTTGAAATTGCAAAGCAGAGATTGCAAAATCTTGCTAAATCGCTGTGTTTTTCTCGTTTATGACAATGATTATCGAAAGTTTTTTCCTACTTTTGCATCGCGAAAATTAATTATCAAGAGCAAACATGAACAAAAAAAACATTATTAGTATTGCCTTGTTTTTCATGACAGCCGCCCCCACATGGTCGCAAAAGCTATGGAGTCTGCAAGACTGCATCAACTATGCCATGCAAAACAATATTACCCTGCAGCAAGCTCGTTTGGCTATTCAATCGGCCGAGGAAGACGTGAAAGGCTCGCGCGCTGCCCTACTCCCATCGCTGAGCGCATCGACCAATCAAAGCATAGGCTATCGTCCTTGGCAGAATAGCGGTGTGACCACCGTAACCAACGGACAGGTGAACGCCAAGGTTGACAAGAGCTATTACAACGGCTCTTACGGACTGAACGCACAGTGGACTGTTTGGAATGGCAATCGTAATCACAATACACTGAAACAGAACAAGTTGACTGCTGAGCAGTCGGCACTCGACGCACAGACATCAGCCAATTCAGTTCAAGAACAAATAGCCCAGCTCTATGTGCAGTTGCTCTATCTGAAAGAGGCCGTAAAAGTGAGCGAACAAAGTCTGGAAACCAGCAAGAAGAATGAAGAGCGCGGCCTGCAGATGCAGGAGGTGGGCAAACTGTCGAAAGCCGATGTGGCCCAACTCAGCGCCCAGCGTGCCAGCGATGAATACAGTATTGTAGAGGCTCGCGCGAACATTTCTAAATATATGTTGCAACTGAAGCAGCTGCTGGAACTCGACGGCACTACCGAGTTTGACATCGTGACGCCTGAAACCAGCGACGACCAAGCACTAAGCCCTATCCCCGCCTTGCAAAGCGTATATGAACAGGCTTTGGCGCTGCGTCCTGAGATACAAAGCGGACAGAAAGCCGTACAGAGCAGTGAGCTAAGCGTAAAGATGGCCAAGGCCGGCTATCTGCCCACCCTCAACATGACCGCCGGATTGGGCACCAGCACCAACTCGCTGTCAAACAATACTTGGGGACAGCAACTGAAGACTAATTTCGACGCCTCAGCCGGATTGTCACTCAGCATTCCCATCTTTGACCAACGACAAACCAAGACCTCGGTGCGCAAAGCTCGCATTCAGCAGCAGCGCGCTCAGCTCGACCTACTCGACCGTCAGAAGCAACTATACCAAACCATCGAAGGCTTCTGGCTCGACGCCGAGACCAACCAGCAGAAGTTCAAGTCAGCGCAAGCCACTGAGCAAAGCGAACTACAGAGCTACGAACTACTGCAGGAGCAGTTCAGCTTAGGTCTGAAAAACATTGTGGAACTGATGACCGGCAAGGACAAACTGCTCTCGGCTCAACAGAATAAGCTGCAAAGCAAATATCAAACCATTCTGGCTCAGCAGATGCTGACCTTCTATCAAGGACAAGAAATAAAATAAGCATTAGATATGAACACATTGAAGCACATTATCGGTCAATGGGGCCTTGCTTCCCTGGCCATCGTGGCAGCCGTGCAGCTGTCGAGCTGTTCAAAGGAACAGAAAACTACGTTCACCACTGCCAAAGTGGAGCGTGGCAACATCCAGAACTCTATCACCGCTACAGGAACTATTGAGCCTGTAACCTCGGTGACCGTGGGTACGCAGGTGAGCGGCATCGTCAGTCACTTGTATGTAGACTACAACTCAGTGGTGAAGAAGGGACAAGTGATTGCCGAACTCGACAAGACTAACTTGACCAGCGAGCTGAACAGTGCACAGGCCAACCTGAACAGCGCACAGAGTACGCTGAACTATGAGCAGAACAACTTCAATCGCTATCAAACCCTTTACAACAAAGGACTGGTAAGTGCCGATGAGTACGAGTCAGCCAAGCTCTCCTACCTGAAAGCTAAGGATCAGGTGACCACTGCCACGCAGAATGTGCAGAAGGCACAAACCAACCTGGGCTATGCCACTATCACCAGCCCAATCGACGGCGTGGTGCTGTCAAAGGCCGTGGAAGAGGGGCAGACGGTGGCTGCCTCGTTCAATACCCCCGAGTTGTTTACCATTGCCCAGGACCTGACCGACATGCGCGTAATTGCTGATATCGATGAGGCCGACATTGGTGGTGTGAAGGATGGACAGCGCGTTTCGTTCAGCGTCGATGCTTTCCCCGAGGACATCTTTGAGGGCAAGGTAACACAGGTGCGCCAGCAGGCCACTACAGAAAGCAATGTGGTGACCTATGAGGTAGTCATCTCTGCCCCCAATCAGTCGTTGAAATTGAAGCCTGGCCTTACTGCCAACGTAACCATCTACACGCTTGAGAAGAACGATGTGCTCGTATGCTCAGCTAAAGCCTTGCGCTTCGTACCCAACGAGGCGCTGCTCTCCGAAGGTGAATCAGTAGAAGATGTGCAGGCTCCCAACAAGGTATGGACCAAGGAAGGCAAGGTATTTAAGGCCCACGCCGTAGAGATTGGCACCACCAACGGTGTAATGACAGAGATTGTAAGCGGCATTGCCGAAGGCACCGAGGTGCTCACCGATTTCAGCATTTCGGGTGGCGAGCAGGCTCCTCAGGGGCAGCAGGCCAGCAATCCGTTCATGCCACGCCGACGCGACAACAACAATAATCAGAAGAAATAATATGGCTGACGACAATAGAAAAGTTGTAATCGAGCTGCAGAATGTGAAGCGCTACTTCCAAGTAGGTTCTGAAACGGTGAAGGCCCTGCGCGGCGTGTCGTTCAAAATCTACGAAGGGGAGTTCGTGACCATTCAAGGCACATCAGGCTCGGGCAAGTCAACGCTGCTCAACCAGTTGGGCTGTCTCGATACGCCCACCAGCGGCGAATATTTTCTCGATGGCATCTCGGTGCGCACCATGTCAAAGACACAGCGCGCCCATTTGCGCAACCAGAAGATTGGTTTTGTATTTCAGAACTATAACCTACTAGCCAAGACCACCGCAGTAGAGAATGTGGAGCTACCCCTGATGTACAACTCAAAATTCAATGCACAGCAGCGGCGTGAAGCTGCCGTCAAGGCCTTGCAGGCCGTAGGCTTGGGCGACCGCTTAGAGCATAAGTCAAACGAGATGTCGGGTGGTCAGATGCAGCGCGTGGCAATTGCCCGTGCGCTGGTCAACAATCCAGCCGTACTACTGGCCGACGAGGCTACGGGTAATCTGGACACGCGCACTTCGTTCGAAATGTTGGTGCTCTTTCAGGAACTCTATCGTCAGGGCCACACCATCATCTTCGTGACCCACAACCCTGAAATTGCTGAATACGCCAGTCGCAACATCAATCTGCGCGACGGCAAGATTCGCGAGGATACAATCAACACCAATATCAAGTCGGCTGCCGAGGCACTGGCCGCGCTACCCATTCCGCAGGATGACTGATAGTGCGTAGTTAAGAGTTCATAGTTAAGATTTAAGAATCAAGAATGAATATACTGAATCTAATAAAAGTGAGCCTAAAGGCTGTAGCCAACAACAAGATGCGCTCGTTCTTGTCGATGCTGGGTATCATCATCGGTGTGTCGGGCGTTATTGTGATGATGGCATTGGGCCAGGGCTCCAAGGAGAGCATGCGTCAGGAGCTCTCTACGATGGGTACCAATCTGCTTACCATCCGTCCGGGTGCCGACTTCCGTGGTGGTGTACGCCAAGACCCTTCAGCTATGCAGACGCTGAAGATGGCCGACTATGAGCGCATCATGCGTGAAAAGAAGTTTGTAACCAAGGTATCGCCCGAGGTAACTTCAAGTGGACAGGCAATCTATGGTAACAACAATACCACAACTACCATCTATGGAGAGTCGCCCGAATATATTGACATTCGCCTTTGGACCATCGAAGAAGGCGTGTGTTTCAATGAAGAAGACATCAAAAAGGCATCGAAGAAAGTGCTAATTGGTGCAACCGTGGTCAAAGAGCTTTTTGGCGATGGGGTCGACCCGATTGGCAAGACCATCCGCTTCAAGTCTATCCCTATGACCGTCATTGGTGTGCTCAAGGCCAAAGGCTATAACAACTGGGGTATGGACCAAGACAATGTGATGATTGCCCCCTACACCACCGTCATGAAGCGTGTGGCAGCCCAGACTTGGTTCTCCAGCATTATCTGCTCAGCAGTAACTGAAGAGCTGAGCGATGCCGCCATCGAAGAGCTCACGCAAATACTGCGCGACAATCACAAAATCAAAGGCGATGCCATCGACGATTTCAATATCCGTTCACAGGCCGAGATGATGGAAACCATGACATCTACGCTCGACACCTTCAAGACCTTCCTGCTTTTTGCAGCCAGTATTGCTCTCGTTGTAGCCGGTATCGGCATCATGAACATCATGCTTGTGAGTGTGACGGAGCGCACCAAGGAGATTGGCTTGCGCATGGCTGTAGGTGCCACAGGTCCTGTTATCTCACTCCAGTTCTTGATTGAATCGGTAGTTATCAGCATCACAGGCGGACTATTTGGTATCCTAATAGGCTGTTTACTTAGTGCATTCCTACTGCCTGTTTTGGGTTTGCCATCAAGTGTTCCCTTGGATTCGGTTTGTATCTCATTCCTAATCTGTGTGTTCATCGGCATGTTCTTCGGCTATCTACCCGCACAGAAGGCTGCCAATATGGATCCCATTGAGGCTATCCGTCACGAATAAGTTTTTAACAACAATCTTTATGGAAGTCATTCAAAGTTTTACTATCGACCATACCAAGTTGAAGCCCGGCATTTACGTATCACGCGAGGATAAGGGCTTCACCACGTTCGATTTGCGCATCACCGAGCCCAACCAAGAGCCTGCCGTAGCTCCTGCAGCTATGCATAGCTTGGAGCATCTGATGGCCACATGGTTTCGTAATAGCCAAGCAAAAGATGATGTGGTATATGTGGGGCCTATGGGATGTCTCACGGGTATGTATATCATCATGACAGGCTCATACACCGTCGAGGATATGCGCCAGCTTACCATCGAGTGCCTCAAATGGATTCTCACCCAAAACGAGGTGCCTGCCACACGTCCTGAGGCCTGCGGCAACTATTTGCTGCACGACCTACCCATGTGTCATTGGGAAAGCCGTCGCTATCTACACCGTCTGGAGCACGATTTCCACTGCGAATACACCAAACTCCAGATTACCCTCGACGATGGAAAAGTCTTTGCCGATGCGTAATTAAAAAACAGTCCAGCTATGAGCGAGTCAAAATTTGGATACAATGCCTTCAGCCAGCATGGTATGTTCCTATGGTTGATAATGGCGCTCGTACTGGCTGTTATAACATACCCAAATTACGTCTATTTATTCATCGGCATATATGTTTTATTAATCTTAGGGGGAATTGTCTTGAAGCGAAGAACATTCCTGTTGATTAACGACAAAGGAATAGAAGTAAACTATCTGCTGAAAGGCAAGCGTCAGGCAAGTTGGAATGAGATTGGCGGACTAATCAATGAAGTAATCGTAGGCTCAGGAAAATGGAAGAAAGAAGGTTGGGGCATTTTGGGCAGAGGCGATGCTGCCACAGACAGCAACGGCTTCGTGCTGTTTATTCCTGAATCTTATATTGCCGCATCGAACCGTGATGTGAACGACGCCCTGAAACGAGGTTTCAGGCAGTATGTTGAGCACGAAAGACTGTGGGCTTCCTACGAACTGGATAGAGAGCATACCGACCCGAGAGAACGTATTCTATGGGGGGTATTTGCCGCATGTATAGTCATCAATGTTTACCTATTCAACTGGTTCTATTCGTCTGAAAACGAAGATGTTATAAGACATACGATTATTCATGGCGAACTCTACGGGTCAATCAACAATTGGGTTGAACTCCTCTGGATTTTTGCATTTGCATCTTTCAGTTGTTACACTCCATCTTGTTTGATAAAAACCCATCTGAAGGAAGCCTTAATATGGAGTACAGGAGTGATGGCAGTAGTGCTGGGTATAGCTTATTTCTATCTCCCTGACAGGAAACTGGTATATGAGAATTATGCTGAAGCAACCAATACAGTTCCAATCAAATTGCAAACGGTGGTGAAGGAGAACGTGAAGGGCAAAGGTAAAAAGGATCCCGGTTACATGGCCTTTGACCTGACATATGATGGCAAAGACTATCAGCTGAAAACTGCCTATGTGCCGGGTATCGAGGAAAACATGCCGCTAACGGTCTTCGTCAGAAAGGGAGCACGCGATCTGCCCATCATCACATCAATGGCCATTATCCCAAGTATTTGGTCAGTCATTTATGACAAAGATAATGAAAATGCAATGGACCACGAAACCGCTAAAGAACTGAATGAACGCCAGAACAAACTGAGGGACCTGGAACAAATAGAAATACCTGTGGAGACGGAAGCAACCGAAGCAGTAGCTGGAGAAGGAAACAGTATTGACATGGTGGAACAGCTCCCCGAGTTTCCTGGCGGTACCGAGGCCTTGGCAAAATGGATGAACAAAAACCTCAAATATCCAGCCGCTGCCGAGGAAGACAGCATACAGGGCCGTGTGCTATGTCAGTTTACGATAGAGTGCGACGGTTCCATTAGCAATGTGCACGTATTATTATCAGTCGATCCCCTGCTCGATCAGGAAGCTGAGCGTGTAATAAAGATGATGCCCAAATGGAAACCCGGCATGCAAAACGGCAAGCCCATACGTGTAAAGTACGTAGTACCCATCACCTTCCGCCTGCATTAGAAAATACTCACTCTTACTTAAGTCCTGCCAATATTTTTGCCTCGCTATAGAAAGGCACATTTCTACAGCATCACATTGTCATTTCAGCAGAATTGCATTCAGCTACCGACTAGTGGGCGATAAATCGCCGGAATCAAAGGGCAGAAGTATAATAAATGAGTGGTTTTAGCGTTATCTGTAAAGAATGATATATTGGAACGCTAAACGAATGATGGCCTTGGGCCTATTACTTGTGCTGACTACTACATGGGCAATGGCACAGTCGTTCACGCTGAAAGGCAAGGTGAGCGACAGTGACGGCAATGCCCTAGAGTTGGCTACGGTATCGTGCGTGGAACAAGGAAAAGTAACGATGACCGACCTAAAGGGCGAATACTCCATCCGACTGAATACCGCCGATTCGGTGGTAGTGCGCTTCAGTATGGTGGGCTACAAGCAACGTACTCGCGTGCTGCGCAAGCCTCGTACCACACAGACTATCCACATCACCATGATGCCACTCGACGATCTGCAAGAGGTGGTGGTAACCCAAAAGCGTCGCCAGACCACGCAGATGGAAGAACTGGAACTGAAAGACGCAAAGGCTGCCCCATCGGCATCGGGCAACGCCGTAGAGGAACTGATCCAACAGCAGGCGGGCGTATCAAGTCATAACGAGTTGTCGAGTCAGTACAATGTGCGTGGTGGTTCGTTTGACGAGAACTCAGTGTATATCAACAATGTAGAAGTGTATCGACCACTGCTCATCCGTTCGGGGCAACAGGAAGGTCTGTCGGTCATCAATCCCGACATGGTGGAGAAAGTGAGTTTCTCATCAGGCGGATTCCCTGCCAAATATGGCGACAAGATGTCGTCTACGCTTGATATCACCTATCGCCGGCCTGACCGACTGGAAGCCTCGGCGATGGCTTCGCTCTTAGGCGCCTCAGCCTATGCCGGCTATGGCAACAAGAAGTTTGCTATGAGTCACGGCATACGCTACAAGACCAACCGCTATCTGCTAGGCTCTTTGGAAACAACGGGCGAGTACAAGCCTAACTTCTTGGACTATCAGGCCTATGTGACCTATCAGCCCAACCAGCGATGGACGCTCGAAGCATTGGGCAACATCTCGGAGAACCACTACAACTTTGCTCCTGAAGACCGCGAAACCTCGTTTGGCACAATGAACGACGTGAAATCGTTTAAGGTATATTTCGACGGACAGGAAAAGGATATTTTCCGCACGCTCTTCGGTACGGCAAGTATCACCCGCCATTTTGGCGACTCAACCCATGTAAAACTACTCTACTCTACCTTCTACACCAAGGAGCAGGAAGCCTACGACATTCAGGGACAATATTGGCTCGACGACACAGAATCGTCACAAAACTTAGGTGTGGGCACCTATATGGAGCATGCGCGCAACTACCTGACCGCACGAGTGCAGAGTATGAAACTGATATACGAGAAAAAATTGCGCAAACACCATATTGAATCAGGCCTCACCCTGAAATGGGAACACATCAAGGAGCAGAGCCGCGAATGGGAAATGCGTGATTCTAGTGGTTATTCCATTCCCCATAACGACAGCCGGCTGGACCTAATCTACACGCTGGCATCGAAAAACGAGCTTGACTCGCGCCGCACCGAAGGCTATGTGCAAGACACCTATAAATGGAATTCGGGAGGAAGTAATAATAATGGGGAGGAAGAAGAGAAACTCACCTTCTACACGCTGACCTATGGTCTGCGCTTTGCCTATTGGAACTTCAATAAGGAAACTATTCTCTCCCCTCGCGTGTCGCTGGCCATTGTTCCATCATGGAACAACGACATCACGCTACGACTGGCCACCGGTCTCTATTATCAAGCACCGTTCTATAAAGAGATGCGCGACACATCGACTGTGGCCCACATGACGATCGCCACCCTCAACAACAAGATCAAGAGTCAGCGTTCGCTGCAATTCATCGCAGCTCTGGATTATCGTTTCCGCATGATGAATCGCCCGTTCAAGTTTACTGCTGAAGCCTACTACAAGGCCTTGGGCAACTTGATTCCCTATAACATTCAGAACGTAAAGGTAACTTACTACGGCGAGAATCTGGCATCGGGCTATGCCGCTGGATTAGATCTGAAACTGTTTGGTGAGTTTGTACCCGGCACCGACTCGTGGGTAACCTTCTCGCTGATGCGAACCCAGCAGAAACTGAACGGAGAATGGGTCCCCATGCCTACCGACCAGCGCTATGGCATCAACTTTCACTTTACCGACTATTTCCCAGGAACCGAACGATGGAAGATGACACTGCGACTGGCCTATGCCGACGGACTGCCCTTCGGAGCGCCCCACCGAGGACTGGAGCAGCAGCCTTTCCGCGCACCTGCCTACAAGCGTGCTGATATCGGTATGAGTTTTCTGGCCTATAAAGCCCGCACCCCTCAAGCATTCACCTTGCGCAAGCTATGGCTGGGACTAGACTGTCTGAACCTGCTGGGCATTTCGAACGTAAACTCTTATTACTGGGTGACTGACGTGAGCGACCGCCAATGGGCTGTACCCAACTATCTCACGGGCCGCCTCATTAACGGAAAAGTAATCTTGGAATTCTAAAAACAAAAACTGCAGATATCGTAGATTTGATATCTGCAGTTTTTTATGCTACTCTGACGAATGACTTATTCATCGGGCAGGAAGAGCGGATCTTCGGGCATCACCATGACTGGCTCGGTTTCGTAGGCCTTCAGAATCTTCGCAGGCACATACTCACGAGGCACTACCAAACGGAACATGTACTCACGGAACCAACGGTCGGTCATAATCAGGCAGCCCTGCTGACCCCAACTGGCACCCCAAGAGTTCTCCACCTTCCACTTTGTGGCCTTTCCCTTCTCATCGAGGTCTACAGCCGTCAGCGTCATTGCATGCGTAGAACCGCTATCGAACGTCGAGATGCGCTCGGCCTTGTCCATACCAAACTTTGTGCCGAAAAGCGACCCGTAGTCAAAATTCTCGGTATCGGCATAACCACGCTTGCGGTCTAGGAATTTGCCCACATCATACGAACTGTAGAGCTTATGCCCAGCACGCATGGTTTCGATAGCCATCTGCTCAATATCATCCATAGGCAGGTTGACGTATTTCCAGTTGTGACCGTCGTAGGTATGACGGTCGTATTCCACCTCGTAAGTCTTATAGTAAGGACGGCGCGGGTCGTTCATTACCATGATAAACGTGCCGTTGAGCTCATGCCCCACTACCTCTTTATAGAACGACTGGGGCGTATACTCCTTTGCCTTGCCGCACGCACGCCCCTTGGTATTGCGGAATGCATACTGGAACTGCTGGGGTGGCTCGCCAATGGTATACTGCAGCATCTGATAGATCTGTGCCAGCATGCGTGTCTTAGCCTTCTCAAGGGCTGCAGTCTTCTTGCCTTTCGCCACCATATCGCGCAGTTGCAAACCATACTCACGCAGTTTGGAAGCAATCAATGCACGGGCTTTCGATGTATTGTCGGAAGAATAGGACTCGGGCATCACCTCTTTGGGCACCAATCCATACTTATCAGCCAGGTCGGCCACACCGCAGAAGGTACCGCCATCGCTGATGGGATAATGGAAAAAGAACTGCACACGCTGGTCGTCAATAGGCTTGGAGCCTGTATCAATAACGCCCTGCAACATCAGGTTGGCCTTCTCCAACTGGTCCCAAAAGAACAGGTAGGCCTGCGAGAACTCTACGTTGAGCGAGTCGGTGCGCAACATGAAATCACCCCGCAGCACATTCAAGCCGCTGAACATCCAACAACGACCCGACGATTTCTGGTCGGTAATCGACTGCTTACGCGTTTCAATACTGAAATAGGTATCGAGCTCGCCGGCATTGGCATGATTAAGAGTGAGCTCATCAATACTGTTGGAGGCAATGGCATTCTGTAAGGCACGGTTCATGGGCTGCAAGGTCTGCTCTTTCTGAATATCCTTGAGCATCGATGCACTAATGCCACCCTCTTTCTGCTGGGCCGACACCGCAAGCGTCACACCCATCGTAGCTACTACTAATACGAATCGTTTCATGTAAATCTAGTTTCTGTCTGTATAATTATCCTATAGTAATGGTGTATTCGCTCATAAACGAAGCACCCGGCTGCAGGTGGTTCATGTAGGGTTTGTCCTTGAATTCGCCCTCGTAGCCACGATGATCGCCCAAACCGTACCAAGGCTCAATGCAGATGAAAGGCGCCTGTTTCTTATAAGGACTCCAAAAAGCAATGACCGGACAACGGTAGTCGAGCGTAACGGCAGGTGTGCCGTCGGGATTGAGCAAGGTTGCCTGTGAGGTCTGACTCTTGTGATACTTCACGCTATCGTTGGCAAAGGTCTCGTCGGTAATAGCCAACAAGCCATCTTTGGCCTCAGCAGCAATCTCGGTCAGTTCGTGCGAACCGTCAATATAGCTCTTCAAGTTCTGCATCTGCTCCTTGTTATCAAACACAATAACGCCCTTCAATGGCTGGTCTTCCTCGCAGCCAGGAGCCAAGAAAGCAGGATGACCACCAATTTGGAAGTGGATATCGCGCTTGTCGGTATTCTCCACATGCCAAATAACGTGGATCTTATTGTTCTCCAACCGATAGGTCACAGCCAAGTTGAAGCAATAAGGATATACTTTCAAAGTTTCTTCGCTTTCATGCAAAGCATAGGTCACACGGTCGGGACCTTGGCTAATCAAGGTAAACTCGGTGTCGCGGGCAAAACCATGACGGGGCAAATGATACTCTTTACCGTCTACACGATAGGTATCGTTATTTACGCTGCATACGATAGGGAAAAGAATGGGCGAACGGCGAGGCCATTTATCGCCTGCCTGCCACAGGTATTCGCGTCCGTTACTGTCTTTAATGCTCTGGAGTTCGGCTCCAAGAGCCGACACCTCGACTGTGAGCTGTTCGTTTTGAATTGTTTCCATACTTAGATTTTTCTGTCTTGTTTTTATTCAGTTGCAAAAATACCACCTTTTATTGAAACCTGCAAATTTTGCAGCTGTGAAATAAAAGAGTTGCATTTTTTTATGAAAACATGCGGTAAAATCAGCTTTATTGCTTAATTTTGCAAATAATATGGCAAAAGAACAATCAGCTACCAACATGAGGGAGCGCACAGAACTGCGCGAACCTCAGCGTTACAAAGTGACAATTCACAACGACGACTTTACCACAATGGATTTTGTGGTAAAGATTCTGACCACTGTTTTTTTCAAAAGTAAGGCAGAGGCAGAGGCGCTGATGCTGGCGGTGCACCACTCCGACAAAGCAGTGGTAGGCATTTACAGCTACGATGTAGCTGTATCAAAGGTACAGAAAGCCACACGCATGGCCCGCGAAGAGGGATTTCCGCTACGGTTGACCATGGAGCCAGAATAATTATCTACTATCACACATTCATTACAGAATCATCAATATGCCAGATATCAAACAAAGCGAACGTGCCAAGAGCGTGATACAGGCGGCATTAAACTATTGCTCAAGCTTCCGACACGAATTCTTCATGCCTGAACACCTGCTCATGGCGTTGCTTGACGATATGCCGTTTGAAACAGCAATCAACGAGTTCTATTCTCCCGATTTGCTGGGCGACCAAGTGGAACAGCAACTGAGAGCAACAGAAGAGGTGCCTGAAGGTGTGGCGTACGAACCAGAACCTTCCATCTTGATGAACCAACTGCTGAGTTACGCCTTCAATCAAGTGTATTCAAGCAGTGCTACCCAACTCGATATTCCCCACTTGGTAAATGGTCTGCTGAACACCGAGAAGTCGTGGGCCTGCTATCTGCTAACCAAAGCGCTCAACGGACAAACGGAGGAGTTTATGCGTGCCGTCATCGACTGCTACGAATACGATGATTTCGATGATATAGACGATGAGGCAGCTACTCAAACAGGCGGCTGGCGCAAATTGGTGAGTTGCATGAACGAATTGGCCGATAAACACAATCCACTCATAGGGCGCGAGAAAGAACTGGAGCGAACCATCCAGGTGCTATGCCGATGCGATAAGAACAACCCGTTACACTTGGGCGAACCAGGCGTAGGCAAGACGGCATTGGTTTGGGGACTGGTGCAGCGCATCAATGAAGGAAAGGTGCCCGCACGACTGAAAGACAGTAAGGTGTATCAATTGGACTTGGGCACATTGCTGGCAGGAACTCAGTACCGAGGCGATTTTGAAAACCGCCTCAAGCAAATAATGGAAGGCATCAAGGAAGAGAGCAGTGCCAACATCGTATATATCGACGAAATCCACAACCTAGTGGGAGCAGGAGCAGTAGGCGAAAGTTCGATGGATGCTTCGAACCTGCTAAAACCCTATCTGGAAGGGGGCGAGATACGCTTCATCGGCTCGACCACCTATGAGGAATACAACAAGCATTTCTCTAAGTCGAAAGGATTGGTACGCCGTTTTCAGCAAATTGATATTCTGGAACCCACTACCGACGAAGCCCTGCATATTCTTCAACAGCTGCGTCCCAGATACGAGGCATTTCACCACGTGAGCTACGATGACGAGGCATTGGAATATGCTGTTCAGGCTAGTGCAAAATACGTGAATGACCGTTTTCTGCCCGATAAGGCCATCGACCTGATTGACGAGGCTGGTGCCAGTTTTGAAGTAAAAGGAGAAGATGAGAAAAAGAATGTGAGCAAATTCGATATCGCTGACGTACTTGCAAAGACCTGTAAGGTAGAGGCAATGGCGATGAACAACGACAATACTGAACAGCTATCCACCCTCCAAACACAACTGTCAAGCGAGATATATGGACAAGATGAAGCCATACGTCAGGTAACAGAGGCTGTACTGATGGCCAAAGCCGGACTACTAGAAGAAGGCAAGCCAATGGCATCGCTGCTCTTTGTAGGTCCGACTGGTGTAGGTAAAACCGAAGTGGCGCGTGTGCTTGCACGACATCTAGGTATAGAACTGGTGCGTTTCGACATGAGCGAATACACCGAGAAGCACGCCGTAGCTAAGCTAATTGGCTCACCTGCAGGCTATGTAGGCTATGAAGACGGAGGTCTGCTGACCGATGCCATCCGCCGCACCCCCAATTGTGTGCTGCTACTCGACGAAATTGAAAAAGCCCACGAGGATATCTACAACATTCTGCTCCAAGTGATGGACTATGCCCGGCTTACTGACAATAAAGGACGCAAAGCCGATTTCCGCAATGTGGTGGTTATCATGACTTCAAACGCAGGTGCACAGTTTGCCAACCAAGCCAGTATTGGCTTCGGCAAAGGGGTATCACGCGGTGAGGCTATGCTCAAACAAGTGAAGAAGATATTTAAGCCCGAGTTTGTAAACAGACTGTCGGGCACAGTGGTGTTCCACGATATGGACCGCCCCATGGCCACCCTAATTCTGAAAAAGAAACTGGGTGAATTACAACAGAAACTTACTGCCAAGAAAGTGGAACTGACCTGGAGCGAAGAAGCCTTTGAGCAACTACTTAATGAAGGCTTTACACGCGAATATGGTGCACGCGAAATGGATCGCGTGATCAGTCAACATGTCAAGCCGCTCCTGATGCGCGAAATTCTGTTTGGTTCGCTGAAAGAGGGCGGCAAGGCGGAATTACTTTTTAGAGGAGATGTGGATGGTTTTCAGCTTGCCAAGGTTGGAGCTTGAAATACTGGTCGTTTTGCCTGGACCTTTATAATATTTCTTAGCCTCTGGCATCCATTTCTCAATATCCTTGATACGCTTTTCGTCGCTGGGGTGATCACTGAAAATACTGGAGCTACCGCTACCCTGTGCTGCCATTCGCTGCCAGAAAGAAATAGCCACCTGCGGATCATAGCCAGCCATTGCGGCAAAGACCAATCCCATGTGGTCAGCTTCGCTCTCCTGTTTACGCGAAAAGCCTGATGACCAAAGCGAGGTGCCAAGCGATGAGCCAAGGGCAATCAACTGTTGGGTGCCCTCACCTACTCCGGCTCCCTGCAGCACGGCTCCCAAAATCTGCGTACCATATTGCTGCTTATACTCATTGCTGATACGCTCTGCCGAGTGCTTGGCCACAGCATGGGCAATCTCGTGTCCCAATACGATAGCCAACGAAGCTTCATTTTGAGTCACAGGCAACAAGCCTTCGAACACAACGATCTTGCCGCCAGGCATACAGAAAGCATTGACACTATTATCCTGCACCAGATTAAATTCCCACTGATAGGTCTTGGCATCGGCACCAAGTCCTGTGGCATTCAGATATGATACTACAGCAGAAGCCAAACGCTGTCCAACCCTCTTCACAATAGCTGTATTTGTGGCATTGGTCGACATGCGTGCACTTTTGATATACTGCTGATACTGCTGATTGGAAAGACTCAGGATCTCTTCATCGCTCACCAACAGGTTCTGCTGACGCCCAGTAATAGGCACCGTAGAACTCGTACCACACGAAACCAACAGTACAGCCACCACAGAAAGGAGCAAAAACTTAATCTTCTTCATATTGCGTTTCTTTTTATGTTATTCATATTTTTTTGCAAAGATACAATAAAAAAGCATTCCACCACCTATTTTTCTCATTATTTTTACAAAAAAAAACACACTGTTACAGCCACATGTTCCTCCCTGAGACATCATCACACACCAAAAAAAGCGAGCCATCACGGCTCGCTCTTGAGAATAATTAATAACCCAAACGTTAGTTTTTTTCTTCTTACTTCAAACCACGATTACGAAGCGTGGCGTTGAGCAGCATCAAATACTTGCGGTACTGCTTCTCGTTAAGTACGTAGCGCATATAACGAACATCCTTTGTTACGGCCTTGTCTACCAAAACCTCGCGCTCGTCCTTATTTGCCTGAGCTGCAAGCATCATCTCGGCACAGAAGGCATAGTGTATATCCTGCACAGCCTCCATCTGATCTACAGTCATGTCGAGTGCTACTGCTAATTTACGGATGTTTACCGACATGTCGTAAGCCTCTACATTGTTTAATGCATTTGCATTGTCGTTCTCAGCATAAGTCATTGTCATACTGAACATGGCTACTACCATCAGAATCATCTTTTTCATCTTTTTACCCTTTCTTTTCTTTACTCGGAGCCCTTGAATCTTTTTTTGTTATCCTTTTTAATTTTTACCTTTACCGAATTAATGTCTATTTCCTCTTGGGCTCTTACCTTTAAATTAATGTGTTGTTGTTATCCTTGTCGCTAGGATTTTGTTCCTTTTGACGATGCAAAGGTACGACGTTTTTTTGAACCAACCATCATTTTTTGGCAACTGTGTGCGCAAACAGCCCCATTTGTTGATACAAATCAAAAATAAATCCCTATTCTTAATTCTTATTTCACATTTTATTTAGTACCTTTGTGCCGCAATTATAATATAGATGTAATAATGGACAAGACACAAAACAAATTTATCTCAGTGAGCTATCAGCTCTACACCATCGATGCCAACGGAGAAAAACAGTTGGAAGAGCAGACAGAAGAGGGACGTCCTTTCCACTTTATTAGCGGCTTTGGCGTATCGCTCGACGGTTTCGAGCAGCACATCGTTCCACTGGAAAAGGGCACTAAGTTTGATTTCTCGCTCCAACCCGCTGAGGCTTTCGGCGAATATGACGAGCAAGGCGTTCATAAGATGGAACGCGATGTATTCTCTATCAACGGACATTTTGACCACGAAAACATATTCCCTGGCGCCGTCATCACCCTGATGGATCAGGAAGAGAAACGCTTCATGGCACGCGTAACGAAAGTGGAAGCCGACGGCGTGACTGTAGATACCAACCACCCATTGGCTGGCGAAACGCTTCAGTTTGTAGGCGAAGTGCTTGAAAACCGTGATGCCACCAATGAAGAGATTCAGCACCTGCTGAACCACCTGAGCGGTGAGGGATGTGGATGCGGATGCGACGATTGTGAGGGTGGATGCGGACACGACCACCATCATGAAGATGGTTGCAGCTGCGGACACGAGCACCACCACGACCACGAAGGTGGATGCGGATGCGGTCACTGCCACCACTAATCGAATAGAGTTGAGAGTTAAGAGCTGAGAATTAAGACATGCGTAATACTTTTGGCAACATATTTACCCTCACTACCTTTGGCGAAAGCCACGGGCCTGGCGTAGGCGGTGTGATTGACGGTATGCCTGCTGGCATAGAAATCGACATGGATTTCATTCAGCAAGAGCTGAACCGACGCAGACCAGGACAGAGCCATATCACTACCTCACGCAAGGAAGCCGACCAAGTAGAATTACTTAGTGGCGTATTTGAAGGGTATACCACTGGCACTCCTATTGGTTTTCTGGTGCGTAACGAGAACCAACACTCGCACGACTACGAAAACCTGCGCGCCTTGTTCCGTCCATCGCATGCCGATTTCACTTACTATAATAAATATGGTACGCGCGACCACCGTGGAGGAGGACGTTCTTCAGCGCGCATTACCATTAGCCGCTGCGTAGGCGGTGCATTAGCCAAACTGGCGCTACGCCAAAAAGGCATCAGCATACAGGCCTATACCTCACAAGTGGGAACTATTGCCCTTGAAGGCAATTACCAACAATACGACCTGTCGCTTACTGAACAAAATGCAGTAAGATGCCCCGATGCACAGAAGGCCCGCGAGATGGAAGAACTGATAGCCCAAGTGAAAGCCGAAGGCGACACGATTGGCGGCATTATCTCATGCGTTATCAAAGGTTGTCCGGTGGGTATCGGCGAACCTGAATTTGGCAAGCTACACGCACAATTAGGTGCTGCGATGCTGAGTATCAACGCTGTGAAGGGATTTGAATATGGCGAGGGCTTTGCTGGTGTTACCCAGCGAGGTTCAGAGCAGAATGACGTCTTCACCTCTCCAACCTCAAAGCTCAAAGCTCAAACCCTCACCAACCATAGCGGCGGCATACAAGGCGGTATTTCCAATGGTCAGGATATTTTCTTCCGTGTGGCCTTCAAGCCTGTTGCCACCTTACTGCGTGAACAAGACACCATCGACATTCATGGAAACAGCACCACATTTACAGCTCAGGGGCGTCATGATCCCTGTGTTCTTCCACGTGCCGTTCCTATCGTTGAAGCGATGGCTGCAATGACCATTTTAGACAATTTATTGCTCAATCAAACCATAAAAATGGCGTAAAAAAGCAGGAAAAAGCCATCAATGAATCTTTTCTGCAAAAATATTTCGTTAAAAATTTGCTGATTTGAGTAATTTATCGTAAATTTGCAATCGCTATTAAGGGTTTGTGATAAATCCTAATAAGCTTTAGTTAAGTCTAGTTTAGTTTTTGTGTTGGTTGAGGGCTGCGATTGCAGCCCTCAAATTTTTTCCCGTTTTTTCAGATTTTTGACTTACAGTTGGTATGCAAGCCGTTTAATCAAACTTCACTTTCTTGGTTGTGCTCTTACCGTCGGCACTTGTGGTGCGAAGCAGGTACAAACCTGTGGATGGTTTCGACACCTTATTGCCATCAAGCGTGAAATACTCCTTACGTACAGTATTGGCCGCCGACTGCGTACTGATGCCAGAACTATCACCGTCTACCGCCACTTTTACGGTTCCCTTGGTATAGAGGTTGGTGATATCCCATTTCAGACCTTCGCCGGGAGTAGCAGGCTGTATTTCTTTGAACT
>Ga0310696_10003565_pt1 | contig 19363 bp, 15 predicted proteins | sample AusTroGonzalo_MG_4_FD_203885 | JGI IMG/M metagenome (GOLD analysis project Ga0310696, IMG submission 203885) | Bovine rumen microbial communities from tropical cattle in Woodstock, Queensland, Australia - Gonzalo_02 (v2) (version 2) | ecosystem: Host-associated > Mammals > Digestive system >... | reverse complement strand
CACTACCGTGGCAGCGGTTACGTGGAGAGCTACGGCTTCGGGGGCATCCACTTCGACAACGACATGACCTACAACCTCGGCGCCGCCTTTGGCGACCCGCTGCACTCCATAGGCCATGCCGTCTTCCCCTGCCGCGACAACTACAACGACAAGGCCACCTACACCCTCCGCGTCAAGGTCAAGCAGGGCTGGAGCGCCGAATGTAGCGGCATGCTGCAGAGCCGCTCCGTCGACAGCGACGGCTGCGAGCATTCCGTCTGGCAGATTGAGTACCCCGTGCCCACCTACATCGTGGGCATCAGCGCCGCCGACTTCCACCGCATACAGACCACCGCCGGCGGCTACCCCGTCACCATAGGCTTCACCACACAGGACAGCGCCGTCACGGCAAATGTCTACGCCCTCCTCGACGCCGTGGTGCCCAAGTTCGAGCAAAGCTTCGGCCCCTACCGCTGGGGACGCATAGGCTATGTGGGCACCGCCCTGGGCTCCATGGAGCACGTCAACAACATAGCCCTCGCCCGTCAGGCCATGGCCTCGGTCACCCTGAACGGCCAGAGCACCATAGCCCATGAGCTCGGCCACGCCTGGTTCGGCAACCTCGTCACCTGCGAGACCGAGGGCGACATGTGGATCAACGAGGGCGGCGCCACCTTCACCAGCGAGGTAGCTCGCGAAGCCACCCACGGCCGCCGCGCCTCCGACGCCACCTACCAGCAGAACCTCGACAAAGTAATCCGCGAGACTCACCACACCGACAACGGCTACCGCGCACTGCACGACATGCCCCACAGCTACACCTACGGCTCCACCACCTACGACAAGGGCGGTCTCGTGTGGCACTCGCTCCGCGGCTATCTCGGCGACTCTCTCTTCTACGCCACCGTCCGCACCCTCATGGAGCGCTGCGCCTTCTCCTCCATCGACGCCTACCGTCTCCGCGACTCCCTCAGCGCCTACTCCGGCGTCGACCTCACCGGCTTCTTCGACTTCCATGTCTTCAGCCCCGGCTTCAACAACTACAACGTCAGCCTCGGCCAGGGCGAGGGCGGCCAGACCCCATCCAACGTCAGCGTCACCATCCGCCAGACCAGCGTGGCCACCGACAACCTCATGCGCCAGAACCGCGTGCCGGTGACCTTCTTCGGCACCAACGGCGAGCGCCTCAAAGAGTGGTTCGCCTTCAGCGGCACCGACACCGTCGTCGCCAGCCACCAGCTGCCCTTCACGCCAGCTTTCTGCGTCCTCGACCTCGACTGCGAGATTAGCGATGCCGCCACCGTCGACAGCGTCGACGTCACCGGAGCCTCCGGCACCGTATCCACCGATATGGCCTTCTTCGCCATCCGCGGCAAAGACGCCGAACGCCACTGCCGCTATTATGTGGAGCACCACTATGCACGCCCCACGGGCATCGACACCGTCACCGGCGTCCTGCGCCCCGCCAACCGCTACTGGGTGGTACGCGCCCCCATCGAATACAACAAGGGCCTCATAGGCCGCTTCCGCTATATCCGCGACGGCTACTTCGACAGCCAGTACCCGCATCTCGACGAGCACTTCTACAACAAGCAGGCCTCCATCGACTCCATAGCGCTGCTGTGGCGCCAGGACGACGGCCAGCCCTGGCAGGTCGTAAGCCTCCACCGCGTGGGCAGCAAGGACGACGGCAACTTCCTCTTCGAGAACCTCATCACCGGCGAGTTCACCCTCGCCGTGGTCGACACCAACCTCATCGCCGTCAATCCCGCCCCGCTCGCCATCCCCGGCCGCCAACCCCTCACCGCTCACCTCAACCTCTTCCCCAACCCCGTGCACAGCGGCGACAGCTTCGCCATCGAGGCACCCACCGACGAGCCCTACTCCGTGACCATCATCGACGCCTCCGGCCGTCAGGCCTGGCACCGCGACGGCTGCCGCAACGGCGACAAGATAGCCCCGCGCCTCGCCCCGGCCACCTACACCGTAATGATTGAAAACAACAGCATATCGCTGACATCGAAAATAATCGTACTATGAACAGAATAAAAATCCTCATCGCCACAGCGCTCCTCGCGCTCTCCTTCGGCGCCTCGGCGCAGTACTCACAGCTCGGCCCCAAGAACGAGTTTATGTTCAAGGCCGAAGCAGGCTATGCTCCCTTCATGGGCAACTACGGCAAGCTCGGCCCCAACGGCTACAACCTCTCCCACTACGAGAGTGCCGCCAACCTCAACGTCATGGCCGGCATCAACATCAGCCAGGACTGGTTCCTCGGCTTCGGCGTGGGCGGCAACTACTACCACAGCTTCAAAATCAAGGACGCCCAGTCGCTCATCGGCGCCAACGCCTTCATCGACTTTGACTTCCGCCCCATCTGGAAGGCTGTCATGGGTGTCGACTACCAGCCCACCACCATCAAGTGGGCTCCCCTCATGGGCGCTCGCGCCGGCGGCAGCATCCTCATGGCCGACCAGATGCTCTTCACCCCCATGGTCGAAGCCTACGGCGGCATCAACTGGTACTACGCCCACGGCCTCCGCAACATGGGCCACAACTGGCACTCGTTCTACGCCACCCTCGGCGTGGCTTACATGCAACAGACCTTCTTCCTCCCCGTCCGCGTGGGCTGGCGTTGGTAACTTAACATCCCACTTAATACTCAGCACTGAATGCAATCTACCCGACAGAATAAGATTTGCCGCCTCATCCAGCAGGACATGAGCGACATCTTCCTGCGCGAGATGAAGCCCGTCCTCGGTCCCTCGCTCATCAGCGTCACCGAGGTGCGCATCACCCCCGACCTCTCCATTGCGCGCATCTATGTCTCCATCATGGTCATCGGCGACGGCACCCCCGACAGCATCATGGCTCTCATCCGCGAGAACAGCGCCGACCTGCGTCGCCGCCTCGGACTCCGCGAGGGCAAGCAGCTGCGCATCATACCGCAGCTCGAGTTCTTCATCGACGACACCCTCGACTACGTGGAGAACATCAACCGGCTGCTGAAACAGTGACACGATGCGGCTCGAACAGCTCATCGCCGTACGCTATCTCTTCGCCCGCAGGCAGAAGTCTGTGGTCAACGTCATCTCTTGGGTCTCCCTCATAGGGCTGCTGGTGAGCACCGCAGCGCTCATCGTCGTGCTCTCCGTCTACAACGGCATCGGCGAAATCACCAAAGGCCTCTTCTCCTCCTTCGACCCTGAACTCATCATCGAGCCCACCGAAGGCAAGACCTTCCGCACCGCAGACCTCGACTACGGCGCGCTCTGCGCCACCGACGGCGTGGAGCAGGTCTCTCAGATAGTCTCCGAAACCGCCTGGCTCACCTACGCCGACCGCCAGGCCATAGTCACCCTGCGCGGCGTCGACGAGAACTACAGCGCCATCAGCGGCCTCGACACCATGCTCCACAACGGCGCCTATCAGCTCACCCTGGCCGACGCGCCGGCGCTCATCGTGGGCGGCGAGGTGTTCTACAGCCTCGGCATGAACCTCCTCTCCAACCGCCCCGCAGCGGTGCACATACCCAAGCGCGGCACAACGGCCATGGGCCTCACCATGGACCAAGCCTTCAACATCGGCTACGCCTACCCCGTGGCCTCCTTCTTCATACAGCAGGACATCGACCGCCGCTACGTGGTGACCCACATCGACCTCGTGCGCCAGCTCATGGACTACGCCCCCGACGAGGTCACCGCCCTCGCCCTCAAGCTCCGCCCCGGCGCCGACCCCCAGAAAGTCAAGCAATCACTCCGTTCATCATTCATCACTCATCACTCATCACTCACCGTCAAAGACCGCTACGACCAGCAGCCGCTCTACTTCAAGATATTCCGCACCGAGCGCCTCGGCATCTACCTCATCCTCTCGCTCATAGTGCTCATCTCCACCCTCAGCCTCGTGGCCTCGCTGTCGCTGCTCATCATCAACAAGCGCCGCGACATCTTCATCCTGCGCAGCATGGGCATGACCCTGCGGCAGGTGCGGCGCGCCTTCGCCACCGAGGGGCTGCTCATCTGCGGCGTCGCCGTCACGGCGGGCCTGCTGCTGGGCTTCGTGGTCTGCTTCCTGCAGCAGCACTTCGGCATCGTGCGCATGGGCGACGGCAACTTCGTCGTCAGCGCCTTCCCCGTGGCCATGCGTGGCGTCGACTTCCTCGCCACCTTCCTCCTCGTCATGGTCATCAGCGGCGCCTCCGTGGCCCTCACCGTCCACCGCCGCGGCGCCATCGGCCAATAACCGCCCCACACCCCTCCTCCCCTCTTCCTTCGTTTCCCCTCCGCCCCCGGTCCGACTGTTCTACGGTTGTTTAACGGTTGTTTAACGGTTTGTAACCGTTAAACAACCGTTAAACAACCGTAGAACAGTCGGAGAGGGGACGGAGAGGGGGCGGAGGGGGAACGATAAAAAAACGGCGGGGTTTCATTTTTTTTATGTACTTTTGCAGTTTATAATAATAAGCATTATGGAACAGCAACTGTTGATATACAATACTTTAAGCCGGCAGAAGGAGCTCTTCCACCCGCTGACGGAGGGTCGCGTGGGCATGTATGTGTGCGGACCTACCGTCTACGGCGACGGCCATCTGGGCCACGCCCGCCCCGCCATCACCTTCGATGTGGTGTTCCGCTACCTGCAGCATCTGGGCTACAAGGTGCGCTATGTGCGCAACATCACCGACGTGGGACATCTGGAGCACGACGCCGACGAGGGTGAGGACAAGATTGCCAAGAAGGCACGCCTGGAGCAGCTCGAGCCTATGGAGGTGGCGCAGTACTACACCAACCGCTACCATGCCGCCATGGAGAAGCTCAACGTGCTGCCCCCCAGCATCGAGCCCCACGCCAGCGGCCACATCATGGAGCAGATAGCCCTGGTGCAGAGCATCCTCGACGCCGGCCTGGCCTATGTGAGCAACGGCAGCGTCTACTTCGACGTGCGCAAATATCAGGAGCAGACCCACAAGTACGGCCAGCTCAGCGGCCGCGTCATCGAGGAGATGCTCGCCACCACGCGCGACCTCGACGGACAGGAGGAGAAGCGCTTCAGCGGCGACTTCGCCCTGTGGAAGAAGGCTGCCCCCGAACACATCATGCGGTGGCCCTCGCCCTGGAGCGACGGCTTCCCGGGCTGGCACGCCGAGTGCACGGCCATGGGTGCCAAATACCTGGGCTCGCCCTTCGACATCCACGGCGGCGGCATGGACCTCATCTTCCCGCACCACGAGAGCGAGATAGCGCAGTGCGTGGCCTCCACCGGCCATACGCCCTGCCGCTACTGGATGCACAACAACATGATCACCATCAACGGCCAGAAGATGGGCAAGTCGCTGGGCAACTTCATCACCCTCGACGAATTCTTCACCGGCAGCCACAAGGACAAGGACGGCAAGGAGATGCTCGAGCAGCCCTACAGCCCCATGACCATACGCTTCTTCATCCTGCAGGCCCACTACCGCTCGACGGTGGACTTCAGCAACGAAGCCCTGCAGGCCTCGGAGAAGGGCTTTGCCAAGCTCATGGAAGCCTACAAGACGCTCGGCCGCATCACTCCCTCGGGCAACGCCACCGTGGCGCAGGTCTCCGAGCTGCGCGCCAAGTGCTACGACGCCATGAACGACGACTTCAACACGCCGATAGTCATCAGCCACCTCTTCGACGCGGCACGCATCATCAACCAGGCCAACGACGGCAAGCTGAAGCTCTCGCAGGCCGACATCGACGAGCTGAAGGGTGTCTTCGACACCTTCCTCTTCGAGGTGATGGGCATGAAGGACGAGACCTCGAGCGACAACACGGCCCTCATCGACGGCTTGATGAAGATCATCCTCGACATCCGCGCCACCGCCAAGGCCAACAAGGACTGGGGCACCAGCGACAAGATACGCGACGCCCTCGGCGCTGCCGGCGTCACCGTCAAAGACGGCAAGGACGGCGCAACGTATAGCTTCTAAACGAATTGGATAATCAGTAGTTAAGTAGACAGTAGTTAAGTAGTTAAGACAATAGCATCAGCCTACAGCACATTTGCCTTGACTACTGCCCGAAGGGCGAGCGAAGCGATAACTACTTCACTACTTAACTACAAAAAGAAAATGATCATGAAAAGAGCAGACTGGATATTGATTCTTTGCGTCATCGTAGTGCTGACGCCCTTCTTCATTCCCGCCACGGGATTCTTCGCGTGGTTCACCGCCGCCACGACGGCGCACCCCTACATCATGGCCTTCTTCAAGTTCGCCATCCTCGCCACGCTGGGCGAGATGCTGGCGCTGCGCATCCGCGAGGGCGTCTACAACAAGCCGGGCTTCGGTGTGGCTCCCCGCATGATAGTGTGGGGCTTCCTGGGTATGGCTATCGCCATGGCCATGGTCATCTTCAAGAGCGGCGTGCCGGTGTTCCTCGGCACCGTGGCCGACGCCCTGAAGGGTGGCGGCACCCATGTGGCCACCTACACCGCCATCTTCAAGGCCTCTGAGCTCACCTGGGGCAAGGTGGGCATAGCCTTCGCCGTGAGTGTGCTGATGAACAGCATCTTCGCACCCGTGATGATGACCTTCCACAAGTGCACCGACATCCACATCACCGACAACGGTGGCACGGTGCGCGGCCTCTTCCGCCCCATCAAGATGCGCGAGATTATGAGCAAGAAGGTCAACTGGGACGTGCAGTGGAATCTGGTCATCAAGAAGACCATACCTCTCTTCTGGTTCCCGATGCACACCATCACCTTCATCCTGCCGCCGACGCTGCAGGTGCTCTTCGCCGCCCTGCTGGGTGTCGCGCTGGGTCTCATTCTCGCACTGGCTGGAGGAAGCAAGAAATGAAGCGCTTTGTAATAGGTTTGGTGGGCTTGATGGGGCTGATGGGCTCTGCATGGGCGCAGTCGCCGTTCAAGCTCGACCTGCACGGTTTTGTGAACCCGCACTACTATGCCGACAGCCGCTCGGTGGTTGGTGGGCGCGAGGACATGATGCTCTTCTACCCCAAGCCCATAGTGCGCGACAGTCTGGGTCACGACATCAACGACGGGTGGCAGGCCAATATGCTGGCCATCACGGCCCGCCTGGGGCTCCGCATCACGGGACCCGACATGCTGGGGGCCAAGACCAGTGCCTACATCGAGGGCGACTTCACCGGCGCCACCGACCCTACCATAAACAACCTGCGCCTGCGCCACGCCTATATCGACATGAACTGGGGCGGACGCCACCGCTTGCTTATGGGCCAGTACTGGTACGCAATGGTGATACACGAGATAATGCCCATGACCAACCCGCTGAATATGGGAGCACCGTTCCACTGCTACGCCCGCCAGCCGCAGGTGCGCTATGAATACCACCTCGGCGGCCTGGAGGCCGTGGGCGTGGCTCAGTGGCAGCTCGACAACCAGAGCCAGGGACTGCTCAACGGCGCCGAAGCCAAGAGCACCCTCTTCGCGCGCCACAGCCTCGTGCCTGAACTGACGGCACAGCTGCGCTACAAGACCGACAAGATCTTCGTCGGTGCCGCCGTCAACCTCAAGACCATACAGCCTGTGGTGAATACCACTGTCACACCTACAACACTCGTCACTCACCACTCATCACTCACCTATTCGCTCTTCGGCAAGGCTACCCTCGGCCCCGTCACCGTCAAGGCGCAGACGCTGCTCAACAACAGCCTCTATGAAGGCTGCTCGATGGGCGGCTACCTGATGCTGGCCGACAGCACGTTCCGCGACTGGCACTACAACACCGTGTGGCTGGACGTGGAGCGCAACCGTGGCCACTGGCGCCCGGGCCTCTTCCTCGGCTACGCCAAGAACATGGACTACGGCAACAACGACTATGCCCATTGCTTCGGCCGCGGCCACGACATAGAATACCTGTGGCGCGTGCAGCCCCGCCTCACCTACACTACCCTGACGGGCCTGAGCTTCGTGGGCGAAGCAGAGTACACTATGGCCGGATACAAGGAGCCGGTGGCCAACTGGCGCCTCTCGCTGAGCGTGGTGTACGCCTTCTGATATGTTAAAAAAAGAGAAAAGCCCCCGCTATTAAAAAAAGTTAGTATATTTGCATGTTAATATAGTGTATGCTATATGGCATAACAATATAGAAAACAATAATTTATCAAACCAATATTAACAACAAAAAAAAAACAACACCATGAAAAAAGTATTATTTGCTTTGGCATTTGTTGCCATGATGCTCCCCACGAGAGCTCAGATTACTGAATTCCCCTATGAGGAGATGTTTGACGGTGCCACCGCATCGGAATGGGTTCTCACGACCTTAGATGAATGCACCGGTGGCGTGGAGATCTCGGGAAACGATTATTATAACTATCTGCTTTTCCATTACCCCGACGAAACTTGCGCTGCTGACCAGTGGGCTATTTCTCCCGCTATCACTCTGCCGACCAATGCCAACCTCTTCGTCCTCCAATACTATGTAGCCCTGAGCTCGTATTTGGGTGTTGAGAGCCACTATGAGGTTCGTCTTTCCAACGGCTCGACTGAGCCCGCCGATTTCACCACCCTCCTTTTCGATGAAGAGGGCGACAATGACCTCAGCTTTGATAAACGTTCTCTCGATCTGAGCAGCTACGCTGGCCAGACCATTCGTATCGCCTTCCACAACATCACTGCCAACGATGGCGATGCCATGCTCCTTACCGGTGTCTATGTTGGTCAGCTTGAGGCTCCCCAGGTGGCCATTGACGGCCCCGCCGCCACTTATGTCAACGAGGATGTTACCTTCCGCGCTGCCAGCGATGATGCTAACGCCACCTTTAACTGGACTATCGACGGTGTCGCCCAGAACACCCACGATGCCACCCTTACCACCAGCTTCAATGAAGTCGGCACCTATGTTGTGACCGTCGCCGCCGTCAATGCTGCCGGTTCCAGCGATCCCGCTTCCATCTCTATTTCGGTTTCCGAGTGCACCTCTCTCGTCAACGATTTTCCTTGGGAAGAAGGCTTTGAGGCTGGCATTGGCTGCTGGACCGCTGTCGACTGGGATGGTGATACCTACAACTGGCTGGATACTTACACCGAGAACGACTTCGATGCTTCTTCCTTCGTGTACAGTGGCTCCGCTGCCGCTCTGTCGCACTCCTACCAGAACAAGGATCATCAGGGCAACCAACTCCGTGCTGCTCTGACTCCTGACAACTGGCTGATTTCTCCCGCCATCGCCCTGCCCGCCACCGGTGTTTACGAACTCTCTTGGTATGCTGCTGGTGCCAACCCCAATTACGGTGATGAGAACTACGCAGTCTATGTTGGAAGCAGCAACACCGTTGAATCCATGCTCAACAGCACCGCCCTCCTCGAGGAGACCACTCCTTATGAATATGAGCGTCGTAGCGTAAGCCTCGCCAACTATGCTGGTCAGACCATCTATGTTGCCTTCCGTCACTACAACTGCACCGATATGTTCGTCATGGGTCTTGACGACATCAGCATCGCTCCCCTCGGCGGCATCGAGAACGCCAATGAGGCCAACATTGCTATCTACCCGAACCCCGTCCGCGACATGCTCACCGTCAATGGCGAGAACGTGAAGAACGTTGAGATCATCGACGTAAACGGCCGCGTTGTGCTCAACAGCAACCGCGCTGGTCAGATCGACATGAGCGAGCTCAGCGACGGTGTCTACATGGTTCGCGTGATGAGCGAGAACGGTGTCAGCACCAAGAAGATTGTTAAGAAATAAGTAATTCTTAGCATACAAAAAAAGCCCGCGCATTGCGCGGGCTTTTTTTATTGACGTATCAACGTGCTAACTTATCAACGTATCAACGTCATCGAATAAGCATCACTCTGCCGAGTGAGCGTTGGCGTCGGGATTGACGCGCTTCACCATGCCCTGCAGGGCGGTGCCGGGGCCTACCTCGATGAACTCGGCGGCGCCGTCGCGGAGCATATTCTGCACGGTGGCAGTCCAGCGCACGGGGGCGGTGAGCTGCATGAGCAGGTTGCTCTTAATCTCGGCGGGGTCGCTGTGCGGCATGGCGTCGACATTCTGGTAGCAGGGGCAAATGGGCTTGCGGAACTCGGTGCGCTCGATGGCTTCGGCCAGCTCCACGCGTGCGGGCTCCATCAGGGGGCTGTGGAAAGCACCGCCCACGGCGAGGGGCAGAGCCTTGCCTTTGGCTTCCTTGACGAGCTCACAGGCTCGTGCCACGCCCTCGTTAGTGCCGCTGATAACCAGCTGGCCGGGGCAGTTGTAGTTGGCGGGGACGACAACCTCGCCGGTGACGCTGGCGCAAATGTCCTCAACGGTCTTGTCGTCGAGCTTAAGGACAGCAGCCATGGTCGAGGGGGTCTTCTCGCAGCATTTCTGCATGGCGTTGGCGCGGGCTATTACCAGGCGCAGGCCATCCTCGAAGCTCATGGCTCCGGCGGCCACGAGGGCCGAGAACTCGCCGAGGGAGTGGCCACCCACCATATCAGGCTTGAAGGCCTCACCCATGTACTTGGCCAGAATGACGCTGTGCAGGAAGATGGCGGGCTGCGTCACCTTGGTCTGCTTGAGGTCCTCCGGCGTTCCTGCGAACATAAGGTCCGTGATACGGAAACCGATAATCTCATTGGCTTTCTCGAACATCGCGCGGCACTCATCGTTGCCGTCGTAGAGGTTCTTACCCATGCCCACAAACTGGGCTCCCTGTCCAGGGAATACGTATGCTTTCATATATGTGCTATTAAGTGATAAATCCATTATCTAAAGAATTTGTAGCCCACGCCCAGCATAACGACACCGCGCTGACCACCCTTGCCGAGAGTATTCTCGGCAAATTCTTTACTAAAGAAGCTAAGGCTGATATCGTCGTGGATGTTGAAGCTGGCGAAGAACTCATCGGTGAAGAAGTACTTGGCCTGAACCATAGTGCTGATGCCAGTGCCGAAGTTAAAGATAGTGCCACCACTATTGTCTTTACGGGAGTCCGGCACCTCTACACCCTTGGCATCAGTCTCATAGATCTTGCCCGAAAAGCCTGTAAAAGGCTGTACAAAGACACCTGCGGCAGCCTGCAGCTCGATATTATCAGCAGGCCAATAGGAGAATGACAGACGGACGTCAAACTGCAGTTCCCACCAGTTATAGTCCGCGTACCTGATGTTGTTATTCTCGAGCTTCTCGTTGTATTTGATGCCCTGCCCCAAATAACTGAGCTCGACCTGATAGCCCCATGAGAGGCTTTTGGATATCTCCTTGTCGCCCTCATAGCGGAACGAAGCGGCGAGGCCGGGGGTTGTGACAAGCCCGCTGGAATTAGGGCCGAAATCACGCGGCGTGATATTGAAGTCGGTACCGACGTTGAGGATGTAAGTCTTGTTTCCGTCCCACGGGGCAGAGCGATAATAGTAGCGTTGTGCGTTACCAGTGACAGCCAAGGCAGCAAATGCCAGTGCAAAAAGGATTTGTTTTTTCATGTGTTGTTTGTTTTAATTAGTATTATTGTTCCTGATAAATGCGATAGTATGCTTGAGATTCTTAAACGAGGGCGGAAGAAACGCCATAGCCGGCAAGCGGAAGAGGCGCACGGCAAGGACGAGCTGGGCCACGGCCATGAAGCCCTGGGCCGTGAGGCTGGCACAGGCCGAACCTACGGCGCCGAAGCGTGGTATCAGCAACAAGTTGACCACCACGTTGAGCACCAGACTGGCGGCGGCAAAGAGGTTGAGCTGGCGCAAATGGCCGCCAGCGGTGAGCAATGTGCCGAAGATATAGGTGAGGCCTATGGGTATAAGCCCGAAGATGACCACGCGGAACACCGGCACATAAGGCACAGCCGCATCATGATAGAGCAGCCGCATCAACGGCTCGGCCAGCAGCGAGCAGGCCACGGCAGTGCCCACAGAGAACAGCATCAGCGGCCAAAAGACCATGCGGACGCTATCCACCACAGGCTTCTTCTCGGCGCATAGGCGCGAGAACACCGGCAGCAGAGGCACACTGACGAGGTAGGCCACCATGGTGAGGGCGTCAAGCAGGCGGAAGGCACCGGCATATACGCCAGCGTCGGCATCGGAAGCCAGACGGCGCAGCAGTATGGGGTCAATACGGTTGTAGGAGGCCATCAGAAGCACCAGGAGTGCAAAAGGGGCACTCTTACGCAATATCACCAAGAAGAAGCGCCAATCCCACCGCAAACGGCGGAAATGCGCTTTACGGGCTATCACAACAAGCGCCAGCAGGGCCGTGAGGCCATAGGCCACCAGCTGGGCGTAGACAAACCAGTAGATGTTGAAGCGCTCACGCAGCGGTCCCCAGAGGAGGCAACCGCAGATGACAATCATCAGCAGGCGGTCGAGGATAGAGAAGAGGCTGTCCCACTTGAAGAGCAGCAGCCCCTCGAAGTTGCTGCGCAAGTATAGGATAAGCGAGTTGAGGAACTGGCAGAGCGTGAGCAGCACCAGCAGGCGGAACTCGCCGCTGCCGTAGCCCATAAGCAGGCCCACAGAGAAGGTGACCACCAGATAGAGGGCGAAGAGCATCACCTTGATGCCGAGGATGCCGCTGAGGTGCTTGCTGATAAGCTGCGGGTGCTGCGCTATGTTGCGCGTGTTGAAGTTGGTGACCCCGAGGTCGAGCAGTATGTTGAAGATATAGGAGAAACTGAAGAGGGCATAGTATAAGCCGTAGGCCTCGTTGCCGACGGCGTTCTGCACTCCCACCTCCACGCCGAGAATCCAGAAAGGCTTGACAAGCAAGTTGGCCAGCAGAACCCAGAAAAGTCCCGACAGCAGCTTACCTTGGATGTTACCCTCGGCCTTCATCACTTCCTACCGAAATCAGTCTTTGTTAGCATCCAGCGCTCCTCGAGCTCCCACTTCTCGCGCAGCTTGAGGCTCTTGCCGAAGTAGACCACATACTCGGGCTGGCGGCCCGTCAGGTAGTCACCCGTGGTCCAGTCTCCGCTGCCGTCGATGTCGAGCACGGCGCGCAGGCGGTATTCGTCGGCCTTGAGGTGGTCTATGCGCACATCATCGGTGGCGACGACACTACGCTTGGCCACCACGCTGTCGTTCTTGTCGAGCACCTCGACCACCACCGGATAGTCTGTAATGTTGGTGATATGCAGCGCCAAGATGCCGTAGTCGCGCGGCGTAAGCCTGAAGGACAAGCTGTCGCTGTAACGGCCGAAGATATCTGTGAAGAGGCTGTCGCGCAGACGCATGTTGTACTCCTCGCCGGAGCGCAGCGTAGCCTTGATGCGTGCGCCGAGGGCTGAGCTGTCGAGCTCTATGGGGTAGTAGCTTATGCTGCTGTCCTTGATGCGCATCACCTCGACCTGGGCACCGTCGGCCATCGCCGCAACGGGCGTGGTGAAGGCCAGACGCAGATCGTCGTAGAAGGCGTTGTCGCCACTGCACAACGGGCGAACCAGCGCCTCGGACTGCGTCTGCTGCTGGCTACCGCGACGGCGACGCTGGCGAGGAGCCCTGTAGCGTAGCTTCATGGTGTCCTGCAGGGCGTCGTCGTTAAGCACCAACACCGTGGAGTCGCACTTGGCATTGCGGAACCACACCATCATGGTGTCGCGCCGCTCGTTGAGGCGCCACTCCAGACTGTCGCCCGTGAGGGTGGGGTTCTTCATGGGCAGCAGCGTGGCTATGCTGACGCGCCCACGGGACGTAAACTCGGCCTTGACGACGCGCTGCACGCTACGGTCGGGTGCCGAGAGCCGCAGCAGCGTCACATTGGTACTGTCGATGCTGTCGGAAGCCTGCACAAGCGTGTGCTCCCAAGCCGCCGACTCGCCGAGCCCCACACGGAGGTCGCGGTTCTTGTCCTCGACGGCCACCAGCCGATAGCTGCCGGCGGGTATATAGTGGAAGGCGAAGACGCCGTCCCTGTCGCAGCGCGTGATATAGTCGGGCTGCCGCGACAGAGCGATGGTGTCGTCCTCTGCGCGCAATACCCCATTCTCCGCTTTATAGGCCATCACGGTAACCGTCTCCTTCCAGGGCTTGCCGTCGCGCGCAGCAAGCACACGGCCCGCAAGCATCATGGTGTCCATGCGCTCGCCGGTGGAGAAGACATACTCAAAGCTGGGCATCACGTTGCCCTCATTATAGTCTACGATGGCTCCCTTGAACTGGAATAGGTAGGTGGCATCGGGCTGCAGAGTGTCGTTGAGCTTCACCACAAGCCGCTTGCCCTTTGTGATATACTCGGGCTTTTCGCGCATAGGGGGCGAGACAAGCACGTTGTTGTCGGGGTCTTTCACCGAGATATACTCGTCGAAGGATATGCTGAACTGACGCGCATCGAAGTTGCGGCTCTCGTTGGCGGGCTTGGTGCCCACGGCCTTCGGGGGCTGCTCGTCCTTGGGGCCGCCGCTGGGATAGCCCTGCTTGGCGCAACCGGCAATAGCAGCCACCAGCAGCACCATTATCGCACCAATGATTATATTCCTGCGCATTGGCTATCCGAAGAGTTCGTTGAGTTCCTTGTGCATGGCCTCCAGGGCGGGGTCGCAGGGCGAATGCTTGGCCGCCGAGGCGAAGATGCCGGCCGCCAGGCGCGTGGGATCGTCGGTATCGGGCAGGCTCACGGCGGCACTGTTGACGAGGCTCGTCATCTCGTCCTTGGCCTCGCGGATGCGGGTCCACAGCTCCGTGGAGAGGTATACCTGCTGCGAGAGGTTGTGCTCCCACTCGTCGCGTATGTTCTTGGTCATCACACCCTGCAGCATGTGCAGGTCCATGCCGGGCTGCCAGCAGCGCAGCACCAGGCTGTCGGGGCTTATGCGCTCCAGAAACAGCGCCATGCGCTCGTAAGCCTGCAGACGGATGGGCGTCATCACCTTGAGGGTCTCGCGGCGCTCGTCGAGCTTCATCTGCAGCAGGCGCTCCTTCTGCTGATTGTCGAAATAACGCTTCACCAGCAGATAGAATATCCAGCCGGCAATGGCCAAAGTGGCCAGCACGGCAACAACTATCGTCAAAACAAATACTATCGTTTTCATTGCATCAGTTTATTTACAAGTTCTGTCACTCCCTTTGTGGCCACCTCCTTGATGAAGGTCACCTTGCGGCTTACGGGCACCTCCTTTGGGTCCACCACATAGCACGGCACGCCGGCCTGCACATAGTGTATCAGGCCCGCGGCGGGGTACACCGCCATCGACGTGCCCACGACGACAAAGATGTCGGCCTCCTCGCAGAGGGCTGCTGCTGGCTCTATATTAGGCACCGCCTCGCCGAACCACACGATGTGCGGCCTCAGCTGCGTCCCGTCGGGGGCCATATCGCCAATCTTTATGTCGCGGTCGCCGATATCCACTATCAGGTTCGGGTTGCGGTCGCTGCGCCCCTTGGTGAGCTCGCCGTGCAGGTGCAGCACGTTGCTGCTGCCCGCCCGCTCATGCAGGTCGTCGATGTTCTGCGTCACTATGCGCACATCGTACTTCTCCTCGAGCCTCACCAGCTGGCGGTGAGCCTCGTTGGGCTGCGCCTTGAAGAGCTGACGGCGGCGCTCGTTGTAGAAGTTCAGCACCAGTTCGGGATTGCGCTCGTAAGCCTCGTGGGTGGCCACATCCTCCACACGGTAGTGCTCCCACAGGCCGTCGCTGTCGCGGAACGTCGAGATGCCGCTCTCGGCGCTTATGCCCGCGCCCGTCAATACCACTATCTTTTTCATAATATTTTATAACGCGCGATAATATATATTATTGTGCCCCCTCCAAAATATATCCCCTCCCCCTCCCCTCCGCCCCCGCTCCGTCTGTTCTACGGTTGTTTAACGGTTGTTTAACGGTTCTAAAACGTTAAACAACCGTTAAACAACCGTAGAACAGACGGAGCGGGTACGGAGGGGCACCAGAGGGGGTGCACTTCCAAGGGGTCAGGATTGATGACGATAGGTGGGGTCGATGGCTTCCGACACATTGACAACGTAGTCGGCAAGCTTCTCATACTGAGCATAGAGGCTGCTGTATGCGTTGCCTATGGCATAACCGTACTTGCCTGTGCGCAAGGCCTCGAGGTGAGCGGCGCGCAAGCCGTCGCGATAAGCATTGACCTCGGCTTCGGCGGCCTCGGCGGCCTCGATATCGGCACGGTCATAGTCGACGAGGTTGGCATCCATAACCATCAAGGCGTTCTCCACGAGGGCACGCATACGTGCCAGATTGTCGTTAAGATCATCGCTGAAGTGGACGGCGTCGGAGCGTTTGTTGCGGCGCGTGATGGCTATCTGCAGGATGCTGTCGCCAATGCTCTCGAGGTTGTCTATGATACGCAGCATGGAGCTGATGCGCTCCGAAGCATGACTGCTGAGAGCGCCGCTACCGACGTCGGTGAGGAACTTCGTCAGTTCCATATCCATCTGGTCGGTTAGATTTTCATAGTCCTCGATGCGTTTCATGACAGCCTCGAAGTCCTTTTCGCTGCGGGCGGTGCGCAGTTCTGGAAGCAGGGCGTACATGCGCAGCACCTGCTTGGAGAAGAGCTGGATTTCTTTCTTGGCACTCTGCAGGTTGAGCTCGGCGGTGTTGACGGGACCGCGGCTGATGTAACTCAGACGGTAAGTGCTGCTCTCCGCCTCCTCTTTCTTCTCGGGCACCATACGGTCGACAATCCAAAGTATTTGAGGTATGAACCACGCCAGGATGATGGTGTTGCCGACATTGAAGACAGTGTGGAACAGTGAGATGGCCAACGGGATGGTCTCTGGGTTGTAGCTTGCAGCACTTACATCGCCATAGGGCGAGCAGCCGGTCATGCCGGTGGTGATGCCTGCAATGAGGTTCATCAGCGGGCGGAACAGGATAAGGGTGATCAGTACACCGACAACGTTGAACACCAGATGCGCACGGGCGGCTTTCTTGCCGGCCGTGTTGGCCACCGTGGCAGCGATGTTGGCGGTGATGGTGGTGCCGATGTTCTGACCCATGACCAAAGCAACAGCCACATCGAAGCCTATCCAGCCGTTGTAGCACATCACCAGAGTGATGGCCATCATAGCCGCCGACGCCTGCACGATGCAGGTGAGCAGTGCTCCTATGGCCACAAAGATAAGTATAGACCAGAAGCCGTAGTCACTGAGCGAGGCGATGCTCTGGAGAAAAGCAGGGTACTCCTCGAGGTTGGGCATGGCCACCTTCAGCAGGTCCATGCCTACCAACAAAAGAGCCAGACCTACAACGGTCTGGCCGATAGATTTGAGCTTGTCTTTACTGCCGAACATGAAGAACAGGCTCAAGGCGGCAAGAAGCATCGGCAGACTGAAGTAGCCGGAGCTCTCGCCAAGGCCGAGGAGCGTGATAATCCACGCTGTGACGGTGGTACCGATGTTGGCACCCATAATAACAGCGACGGCCCCCGAAAGAGACAGGAGGCCGGCGTTTACGAAACTGACTACCATCACCGTGGTAGCGGATGACGACTGGATGGCTGCCGTCACCGCCGTGCCTGTCAATATACCGCTCACAGGGTTGTTTGTTATCTTGCCGAGGACGGCGCGCATCTTGCTGCCCGCAACCTTCTGCAGGCCTTCGCTCATCAACTTCATGGCAAAGAGGAATACTGCCAGCGCGCCAGCGAAGTTAATGATAATCAATAAAATGTCAGTAAAACTCATATAATATTACTTGCCTAATTGCAATGCAAAAATACAAAGAACGCGGCATGTGCCACGTTCTTTTATTGTTAATAATTACTAATGTAGGTTTACTGAAGGGGAGTAAGGGTGGTGCGGCGGTTCTTGGAGCGGCCTTCGGGGGTGTCGTTGTCGGCCACAGGGCGGCTCTCGCCGTAGCCGCGGTAGGTGAGGCGGTCGGCAGCAACGCCACGGAGTATCAGGTAGTCGTAGACGGCCTTGGCGCGGCGTTCGCTGAGCACGAGGTTGTCCTCGTCGCTGCCCACGGCGTCGGTGTGGCCTCCCACCTCGAGGCGCAGGCGCGGATGGCGCTGCAAGGCCTCGGCCAAGCGGTCGAGCTCGGCCAAAGAGGTCTCCAGCAGAGTGGCCTTGGCAGTCTCGAAGAAGATGTTGCGGAGGGTGACGGTGTCGCCAAGGGTGAGGAGGTTCTCGGCCTGACGTATGGGGTCGATGAAAGTGATGCGCTCGGGACGCGACGGGGCGGGCATGACGAAGGAGTAGATGTCCTGGTTGCCGTAGCCGTCGGGGCGGTCGCTGGAGAAGAGTGCTGTGCGGCCGTCGGGGGCGACGATGAGGTTATTCTCGTCGTCGGGGGTGTTGATGGGGTAGCCAAGGTTCTTGGGGGTGCCCCAGGTGGTGTCGTTGATGCGCTTGACCATGTAGAGGTCGCTGCCGCCCATGCCCATGTGGCCGTCGGAGGCGAAGTAGAGGGTCTTGTCGTCGAAGTGTATGTAAGGGGCTGTCTCGTTGCCTTTGGTATTGACGGTGGGTCCCATGTTCTTGGGCTTGCTCCAGCGCCCCTCCTCGAGGGTGCAGTACCAGATGTCGGTGCCGCCGTAGCCGCCGCTGCGATTGGAGGCAAAGTAGAGGGTGTAGCCGTCGATGCTCAGCGAGGGGAACGACTCCCAATAGACGGAGTTGACCGGCGCGCCGAGGTTGCGGGGCTTGCCCCAGCGGTCGCCGTGGCGCACGCTCATGTAGAGGTCGCAGCCCGTGGGCTCGTTGTTGCGGCCGCAGCCGGTGAAGATGACAATGCGGCCGTCATGCGAGATGGTCTGGGCGCCTTCGTTGCCGTGGCTGTTGAGGGGCTCGGGCATACGCTCGGCAGGGCCGAAGACCAGCTCCATGGTGTCGTAGTACGATATGTAGAAGTCCTCTTCCTGGGGCAGGCCTCGCTGGGTGTAGGTGTTGCGCGGCGAGCGGCGCGTGAAGACCAGCGTGCGGTAGTCGGCGGTGAGGGCCGGCATATACTCGTCGTCGGGACTGTTGATATTAGGGCCAAGATTGATGGGGTGGTACGGGACGGGATTCTCGACGGCATGCTCACGGAAGTCGGCAGTGCGTATACCGTCCTGCGCCTCCTGACGCCAGCGCTGGGACTTGGGGTTCAGGTCGAGGCAATGCTGGTAGCACTCGCGGGCCTTGCCGTATTGCGTCAGCGCCATATACTGGTTGCCCAGCAGCAGCCAAGCTTCCGCATAGTCAGGGTCTATGTCCAGCGCCTTGTCGAGCAGCTTGATGGCCGCCTCATATTGCCCCACGATGCTCTTCTCCACGGCCTGCTCGAAGAGAGGCTCGCTCTTAGGGGTTTGGCCGGTGGCCAATGTCGGCAACAGAAACAGTATTATGAGTATGTGCTTGTAGTATCTCATAGTGTAAATAACGCAGAGACAGCAGTATTATTGCATAAAAAAAGCGGAAACACAATGGTTTCCGCTCAGTATTCATGTCTTGTGTGACAATTATTTCACAAGGGCGTAGGTGTCGCTGGCGATA
>Ga0310696_10003564_pt1 | contig 19364 bp, 13 predicted proteins | sample AusTroGonzalo_MG_4_FD_203885 | JGI IMG/M metagenome (GOLD analysis project Ga0310696, IMG submission 203885) | Bovine rumen microbial communities from tropical cattle in Woodstock, Queensland, Australia - Gonzalo_02 (v2) (version 2) | ecosystem: Host-associated > Mammals > Digestive system >... | reverse complement strand
GCAAGAATGTCAGCACGCTGTCTTTCTGTGCCTCAGTAAGCAGAAATCTCTGCGCTCCCATTTGTTCCAGGAACTTTGAGGCCAGACGACACTGCTGGTACTCTGCCGGTAGCTTTACGGGCTGACTGACATACGAATCAACGAAAGTGTCGGGCATACTCCACATAACATAGCAGAGCACGGGATTGGCCCAAGGGTCATCCTTCATATAAACCTCCAAACGCTGTTTCAGTCGTGCTTCGAAAGCATCATACGCCTCGTCCGTATCAATGCCCGCATATTGGATGGACTGGCCACAGAAGGGCATCATCGCTCCACATTCATAGCGGTTGACGGCCTTTGCAAACTCACGATACGCTTGACCTATTTCCCTGTCGTTGTCTATCAGTTCATTAACACGTTGGTAAGTAGAGTCCAGATAATGGAAGTACCCCTGCTCGCTCTTCTCGGGCAATTCGGGTGCCAGTTGCCCCATGTTGCGTTTCGCTTCTATGTCGCGATAGATGGTCTCTGGATCGATGCCCTGTTCTGTGGCATAGACCAAATCGTGATTGAAGTCGGCCAACTGCCCGCCGAACATCAGCGCATTGGCCAGCCCCTGCGTTTTCAACTTATTAAGGTCGAGCGTAAACGTAACCGTCTGCCCAGGCACTACGTAGCAGATGAAGCGACATTCCCCCACCGCCACATGGCAGTCCACCGTTGTACCCGTAGGCAGGTTCAGACTGAATCTTCCGTCGGCATCCACGGCAGCACTTGCTTGTCTGAGGGCATCTCCAGTTCCCGATGTGTACTTCAAGACATAGCGGACATGTACACTTTCCGTTATCTGCTGGTTGTTTCCTATAATCTGGCCGCTTAACACCGCAGGTTCCTTCGAATACTGAAACGCAGGCAGATGCTTTTGCGCCAGTCCCGTCATTGCGACGAGGGCGAGCAGGATGGTGATGATGGTTTTCTTGTTCATATTCGTTAATGTCTTTACCTTTTATTATATATACGCCGTAATCGCGAAAATATGACGCTGTGGGGCGTTAAATGTTCTTAATCGGGCAAAGGCACAGGACGCATCGCTGCGTCCCATGCCGTTTACCGGGGGTGAATCAAAATCTGTCATTTAGTTTGTATATTCGCAATTATCTCAAGTCTTTCAGTATGGTTTCGAGCTCTTCCAAATTACGAGGGCAAGCCACGATAGTTCCTTTTGCATCAATGACGATCAGTTCAGGATAGGAACGGATGCCGTAGGCGGCAAGTGCGTCTCGCGGGTTGGCGTCAGGATTGGGCATCAACTGCGGCCATGTCAGCCCGCGCTGCTTTAGAAAAAAGGTCGGCATAGCTCAGTTGGTTAGAGTATCACCTTGACATGGTGGGGGTCCTTGGTTCGAATCCAAGTGTCGACACAAAAAAAGGCATTCACCAAAAGTGATTGCCTTTTTCTTTTATCTATTCCCAAATGAATTATCTCCAAGGTTTCATTGTCTCGCCAACAGGAGAAAAATCAAGCAAGGTCATGTCAAACACTAAGACGCTATAACCAGGAACAGTGCTATAACCCGAAGCTCCATAGCCCAACTCCATGGGGATATAAACACGCCAATAGTCGCCCTTATGCATCTTCTGCAAAGCCGTAGCATAACCATATAAGGTATTCGACACCAACTGACATCTGGAATAGCCTGTCTTTACAGAATAGGTACCATCAACAGTCTTGTCGAACATATAGCCATTAGGATATGACTTCGAGGGAATCAGACGTCCCTGATAAACTACGCGCACAGAGTCGGTATAACAAGGTGACTCCGTACCTTCGCCCTTCAGAATCTCCTTGACATACACATAGTCAGAAATACTACCCTCCACATCAGGGTCGAGTGTAAATTTCTTGATACGCTGCCAGCCAGGCTGCGACAGCGAATCATTAGCCAAGGAAGCAAGGTACTGTTCGTTACGAACCTTCCAGTTATCGTATTCTTCCTCTTCAGAAGCCTCCTCGCTACATGACGACAGGCCCATCAGACCCATCGTCATAGCGAAAAGATATGTGAAAAACTTATTCATTTTTCATTTATCATTTAGTCGTTACTGAAGTTTTTTCAGCAATGACGCAATGCTCACCTTATCCTCGATGATAGAAGCCAGGTCACTGATTTTCACACGCTCCTGCTCCATGGTGTCGCGGAAACGCAGTGTGACGCAACCATCGTTCAGTGTATCGTGGTCAACAGTAACACAGTAAGGTGTACCGATGGCATCCTGACGGCGATAGCGCTTACCGATTGAATCCTTCTCGTCGTACTGACAGTTGAAGTGGAACTTCAGGTCGTTGATAATCTCACGAGCCTTCTCGGGCAGTCCATCCTTCTTCACCAAAGGCATCACGGCCAACTTCACAGGAGCCAAAGCTGCGGGCAACTTCAGCACTACGCGAGTCTCGCCGTTCTCCAGTTTCTCCTCGCAGTAAGCGTGACACATGATAGAGAGGAACATACGGTCCACACCGATAGAAGTCTCGATAACATACGGAGTGTAGCTCTCGTTGGTCTGAGGATCGAAGTACTTGATGCTCTTGCCAGAGAACTTCTCATGCTGGCTCAGGTCGAAGTTAGTACGAGAGTGGATACCCTCAACCTCCTTGAAGCCGAATGGCATCTTGAACTCGATATCAGTAGCAGCGTTAGCATAGTGAGCCAGCTTGTCGTGGTCGTGGAAACGATAGTTCTCAGCGCCGAAGCCCAGTGCCTGGTGCCAAGCCATACGGGTCTGCTTCCACTTGGGGAACCACTCCAGCTCGGTGCCGGGAGCCACGAAGAACTGCATCTCCATCTGCTCGAACTCACGCATACGGAAGATGAACTGACGAGCCACGATCTCGTTACGGAAAGCCTTACCAATCTGGGCGATACCGAAAGGAATCTTCATGCGACCGGTCTTCTGAACGTTCAGGTAGTTCACGAAGATACCCTGAGCCGTCTCAGGACGCAGATAAACCTTCATAGAACCGTCGGCGCTAGCACCCATCTCCGTAGAGAACATCAGATTAAACTGACGCACGTCGGTCCAGTTCTTGGTGCCGCTAATGGGGTCCACGATTTCCTCATCGAGGATAATCTGCTTCAGAGCCTCCAAATCAGGACCCTGCATAGCCTCAGCATAACGGGCATGCAGTGCGTCGCGCTTCTCCTTAGCTTCCTTCACGCGCTCGCTGGTCTCCATGTATTTAGCCTCGTCGAAAGAGTCACCGAAACGCTTGCGAGCTTTCTCAACCTCTTTCTGAATCTTCTCGTCGTATTTAGCAATCTGGTCCTCAATCAGCACGTCAGCACGATAGCGCTTCTTTGAGTCGCGGTTATCAATCAGGGGGTCGTTGAAAGCATCAACGTGACCAGAAGCCTTCCAGATGGTGGGGTGCATAAAGATAGCAGAGTCAATACCCACGATGTTCTCGTGCAGCAAGACCATAGACTTCCACCAGTACTGCTTAATATTGTTTTTCAACTCTACGCCGTTCTGTCCATAATCGTAAACGGCGCCCAGTCCGTCGTAGATATCGCTTGAAGGAAACACAAAACCATATTCCTTACAGTGCGATACAATCTTCTTAAATACGTCTTCTTGTGCCATAAATATCTTTAAATTTGCAAATTTGCATGCAAAGGTACGTATTTTCAACGAATAATCCACTATTTTTACACATAATTTAATATAAATGCCGCGAATCCTTTTTGAGGACTTGCGGCATTCAATCAATAAGCAAAAAGCAGGCACTTACATCTTACGATAGGTCTTTACCGTAACATAGCCCTTCTTTTCCAATCTATCTCTTTTTATTTGCATCGTGTTGTCTGCTACCGTACAGGCCCCCCAAAGTTCCCAGCCATCATTATCTTTCGGGTCCTCTTCTATTAAAAAAAGATTGCCATTCTCCAGTTTATATTTAAACCAGTCATCCGTCTCCAGTTCATAGGTTCCGTCACCCTTGATGAAAATCAAACGTGCTTTTCCGTCTGCATAGAAGATGAAGCCGCTGGTAGCCTGGTCATCCTTCTTGATATCCTGTTCTTTCCTGTCGGTTTCCTTCCATTGGCCGTCAGTCTTGGTATAATAGGTTATTTCCTCAGACACCAGACGCCAAGTACCCACCAGGTTACCGGAACCGCCACCTGCGCCATTACTGTCATCACTGCTGCAAGCCGAGAGACCCACACATATCACTGCCATCATAAAGACGGCCACAAAGCCAAATAATACTTTCTTCATTGTTTTTCGTTTTAGGTAATTAAAAATGTTATTCGATGGTGCAAATATACTAATTATTATCTGAATCTCCTACATTTTCGATAAAAAAACAGAAAAAATTTCTATTAATCCGCATAACACATGAATAATCATTACGGATTTTCAGAATAAAATTTGGACTTCTCATATATTTTCCGTAATTTTGCAAGCAAACTGAAAACCATCATATATAATGGACGACGAAAAGAAAGACGAAATAATAGAGGGAAGTGGAGAGTGGAAAGACGAAGGTGGGGCGGAAGGTCATTCCGACTATAAACCCGTGAACCGTTTTGACGCTTCGGTGGTGCATCACCTGAGCGGCATGTATCAGAATTGGTTCCTGGACTATGCCTCGTATGTTATCCTGGAACGTGCCGTGCCTCACATCGAGGACGGTCTAAAACCCGTACAGCGCCGCATCCTGCACTCCATGAAGCGCATGGACGACGGACGCTACAACAAGGTGGCCAACATCGTGGGTCACACCATGCAGTTTCACCCTCATGGTGATGCCTCTATTGGTGACGCCCTGGTGCAGTTGGGTCAGAAAGACCTGCTGGTTGACACGCAGGGTAACTGGGGTAACATCCTCACGGGCGACCGCGCTGCCGCTCCCCGATATATTGAGGCCCGTCTGTCTAAGTTTGCCTTAGACACGGTATTTAATCCCAAGACCACCGAGTGGCAGCTCAGCTACGACGGACGCAACAAGGAGCCTATCACGCTTCCTGTGAAATTCCCTTTGTTGCTGTCGCAAGGTGCTGAAGGTATCGCCGTAGGTCTGTCGTCCAAGATTCTGCCACACAACTTCTGTGAAATCTGCGACGCAGCTATCAGTTACCTACATGGCGAAGAGTTCCATCTCTACCCAGACTTCCAGACGGGTGGCAGCATCGACGTATCCAAGTATAACGACGGACAGCGTGGCGGTGTGGTCAAGGTACGCGCTAAAATCGAGAAACTTGACCAAAAGACATTGGTCATCCGCGAACTGCCATTCTCAAAGACCGTTTCCACACTGATTGAGAGTATAACCAAAGCTATTGAAAAAGGTAAGATCAAAGCACGCAACGTGACCGACCTGACCTCGGCAGAGGTTGAGATTCAGGTACACCTGGCACCAGGCGTGTCGAGCGATAAGACTATCGATGCGCTTTATGCCTTCACCGACTGTGAAATCAACATTTCGCCCAACTGCTGTGTCATCAAGGACGAGAAACCGCAGTTCCTCACCGTAAGCGACGTGCTGATACATTCTGCCGAACGCACCAAGGACTTGATTCGCCAAGAGCTGGAGATTCGCAAGAACGAACTGCTGGAGCAGTATCATTTCTGCTCTCTTGAAAAGATATTCATCGAGGAACGTATCTATAAAGACAAGAAATTCGAGGAGGCCCCCAATGTAGATAAGGTCTGCGAACATATCGACAACCGACTCACGCCTTTCTATCCGCAGTTGGTACGCGAGGTGACAAAGGACGACATTCTGCGCCTGCTTGAAATCAAGATGCAACGCATCCTGAAATTCAACAAGGAGAAGGCCGATGAACTGATGGCTCGCATCAAAGCAGAAATCGAAGAGATAGACCGCGACCTGGCTAACCTGGTAGAGGTTACGGCTTCATGGTTCCAGTTCCTCAAGGATAAATACGGCAAGGCTCACCCACGACTCACAGAGATTCGCAACTTCGACACCATCGAAGCATCAAAGGTGGCAGAAGCCAACCAGAAACTCTACATCAACCGTAGTGAGGGCTTCATCGGAACGGGCCTGAAGAAAGACGAGTTTGTGTGCAACTGCTCCGACATCGACGATATCATCATCTTCTATCGCGATGGTAAGTTCAAGGTGGTGCGTGTAGCCGAGAAACTCTTCATAGGCAAGAATATCATCTGGCTGGGTGTGTTCAAGAAAAACGACAAGCGCACCATCTATAACATGATCTACCGCGACGGAAAAGTGGGCACATGCTATATCAAGCGCTTCAATGTGACGGGTATCACACGCGACCGCGAGGTAGATTTGACGATGGGTACACCAGGCACACGCGTGCTTTATTTCACAGCCAACCCCAACGGTGAGGCTGAGGTTGTCAAGGTGACACTTGATGCCGCTGTGCTCAATGATCATCCCCGTATGAGTCTGTTCTTAGAGCGCTCGTTTGCATCTATCGATATCAAGGGACGCACGTCAAAGGGAAACATCCTGACAAAATTCCCCGTTCATCGCATCACGCTGAAGAGTCAGGGACACTCTACGCTGGGAGGCCGCAAGGTTTGGTTCGATCCCGATGTAAACCGCTTAAACTACGACGAGCACGGACGCTTGTTGGGCGAGTTCTTCGATGAAGACCAGATTCTGGTGGTGCTGAAGAACGGCGAGTTCTATCTGACCAATTTCGACCTGAACAATCACTACGAGGAGAATATCCTGCGCATCGAGAAGTTTGAAGCCGACAAGATTTGGACCTGTGTGCTCTTTGATGCCGACAATCAGGGTTATCCTTACCTGAAGCGCTTTCAGATGGAGGCTACCAAGCGCAAGCAGAACTATCTGGGCGAGAATGCGCAGTCGCAACTGGTATTGCTCACCGATGTGGTTTACCCACGCATCAAGGTGACCTACGGCGGTGCCGACGAGTTCCGTGGTTCCGAGGAGATTGATGCCGAGCAGTTTATTGCCGTCAAGGGCTTCAAAGCCAAGGGTAAGCGTATCAGCACCTACGCCATTGAGAGTATCGTGGAGCTGGAGCCCACAAGATTCCCTGAAGAACCTGAGGAAGGAGAAAAACCAGCGGAAGCTACAGAAAGCCCTGAATACACCAACCTCGATCCAGATGCAGGCAAGAGTCAGCAGCAGATTGTTGACGAAATGACTGGTCAGTTAAGACTGTTTGATGATGAAGCATAGGTTCTGGCTGTTGGCGGTTAGCTGTTGGCTGTTGGCTGTTGGTTGTGTAAGGGCGCAACAGAGCAGCTACCAGATAGGCATAGGAGCAACCCATATCCTTGACACCTACCTCTCGCAGGAGAAGTTCAAGGGTACGGGGCTCACCTTTCTGAATGTCAACGAACATGCCAAGCCACAAGCCAACTGGTCAACCGTATGGCAACATCAAATCCATCTGTCTCAAGTAAAAGACCGTTCCAAGGATTGCTCCGAACTGGAAGGCATCTATAATCTATATATAGGTCGCTATCGTGCCTGGCACCTGTTCGACAACCACCTGAAGTTGCAGGCCGGATTGCTGGGCGACCTTGGCCTTGGTTTTATCTATAACACCCAGAATGCCAACAACCCCGCTCAGGCACGAGTGGGACTGCAGGCACGTCCATCGGGCATCGCCACCTACACCATCAGTCAGTTCACTTTCCGCTACGAACTGGACCTGCCGCTTGCAGGCATTGTGTTCAGCCCTAACTACGGACAGTCCTACTACGAAATCTTTTCTTTGGGCAACTACGATCATAATATCGTGCCCACCACTTTTATCTCCGCCCCATCCTTCCGCCAGCAGTTCTCTGCCTCCTGGCAATTCAGTCGTTCTACAGCCCTCACCTTGGGCTATCTCGGTGACTATCAGCAGTTACAGGTCAACAATCTAAAGCAGCACGTACTCACTCATCGTTTCATGATTGGAATCAGTCGCGGACTTTAAACACCCCTTTTAAAATTTAATACCACAAAGCAAACCATTCATAGGACAAAATTATCCCTTGTCAATTTTATCCTATCATGGTATAATATTATAATACCTTATTACCAACAAAACACCTACCTTTGCACCTTAGAATTATTAACTAACTAAATACTACAATGAAGAGACTACTTACTTTATTCATGACAGCTTTTGCAATGACTGCAAACGCACAAGCCGACGATGTAGCCGTAAAGACGGGCTCGTTTGGCAATGATTGGGAGTCACTCAGCACATGGGAATGTCCTGAGTGGTTCAAGGATGCAAAATTTGGTATCTGGGCCCACTGGGGACCGCAATGTCAGGCAGAAGACGGCGACTGGTACGCACGTTTTATGTATTACGAGGGTAGCGGACAGTATAACTATCATGTGAGCCACTACGGTAATCCCAAAGATTTCGGACTAAAGGATCTCTGTAATGCTTGGAAGGCCGACCAATGGAACCCACAAGAGTTGGTGAGCCTCTACAAGAGTGTTGGTGCGCGCTACTTCATGGCACTTGGCAACCATCACGACAACTTCGACCTGTGGAACTCGCCCTATCAGGAGTGGAACTCCGTCAACGTGGGTCCGAAGAAAGACCTCATCAAAGGCTGGAGCGATGCCTGTAAGGCAGAAGGATTGCCTCTTGGCGTCTCTATCCATGCTTCGCACGCTTGGACTTGGCTGGAACCTTCTCAGAAGTTTGATGGCAACCTGACCAAGGCCGATGGTGCCGGCAAGTGGTGGGAAGGCCTCGACCCGCAGGAGCTCTATGCCCAGGACCACACCCCCTCTACCGGTTGGGAGAGCAGTGGTACCATTCACAGTCAGTGGGACTGGGGCAACGGTGCCTCGCAGCCCTCACAGGCTTACAAGCAGAAGTTCCAGAACCGTGTCTTGGAACTCATCAACGACTATGATCCCGACATGATCTATTTCGACGACACAGCGATGCCGTTCTATGGCTGCGATGATCAGATTGGCAAAAACATTCTGCAGCACTACTACAACCACAGCGCTGCCCAGAACGACGGTACACCAAAAGTGCTGGTAACCGGCAAGCAGCTCACCGCTCAGCAGAAGGGCTATATGATGTGGGACGTGGAGCGTGGTATACCCGATCGCCCACAGGAGGCCTACTGGCAGACCTGCACCTGTATTGGCGACTGGCACTACAACCAGAACACCTATAATAATAATGGTTACAAGAGTGGAGCTACCGTTATCCGTATGCTCATCGATGTGGTGTCAAAGAATGGTAACCTCTTGCTCTCTATTCCCGTGAAGGGCAACGGTAGCATTGACGACAAGGAACGTAAGGTGCTGGCCGACATCAAGGCTTGGATGGATATCAACAGCGAGAGTATCTATGGTACGCGTATGTGGAAGACCTTCGGCGAGGGTCCCCTTGCCGAGGCTGCCAACCCCATGAATGCCCAGGGCTTCAACGAGGGACAGGCCTATTCTGCTCAGGATGTGCGCTATGTTACTAAGGATAATGCGGTCTATGCCACCATCATGGCTTGGCCTGCTGCAGGCGATTTCACCTTCAAGGCTTTCTCTATCGCAGAGTCGTCTTATAGCGGCGAGGTAGAGAAAGTGACACTTCTAGGCGGCGGCGATGTGGAGTTTACCCACGGCATCAACGGACTCACCATCAAGGTGCCCGACACCAAGCCCAATGCTATTGCCCCCGTGTTCCGCATCACGTTCAAGGCCGACAACCGCAATGCCTACGAACTGTTGCAGGACCTCATTCAAGCTGTGGATGCCGCTGCAGAATCAGCAACAACTCAGGTACAGGCCTACAACACAGGTAAGCTCAGTCCTGCCAAACTCGAACAACTCCATGAAGCTGTTTCTAAAGCAAAGACCATCACCGCTACTGCCAGCGATGAGGAAGCTACAGCTGTCCGTGAAGCCCTGATGAGTGCCTATCGTTCGTTTCTCAACGATGGTGTGAACAAGGGTGGCGCCTTCAGTGGCATCATCGAGGCCAACCTTACCACGGAGTATCTCATCGAGGGTTCTGACTTCACCCGCTCTGCTGGTGGCTCACAGCGTTTCGGCGCACCTAAGAACTGGACGGTGGAGAACTTCGACATTCCCAACGGCAACGACGGTACCAAGCACGGTCTCGACAAATACACTGGTCGTGACGCGCTGATGCTCGGCGTATGGAATGATGCCGGCAACAACACCACTGGCAATCTCTCGAATGCCCGCATCTATCGCAAGGTGACCCTGCCCGCAGGCAAGTATTATTTCGGTGCTGCCTACAACACCACCTACAGCATCAGCAGCGAGGCTTATATGTTTGTCAGCAAGACGCTCTCAAACACAGCCGACATCCCCACTCAGAGCCTTGCCTACTATGGTATCAACAACTGTACAGGCGACCTGAAGATACAAGGACTCTATTTCCAGTTAACAGAAGAGACTGAGGTCTATATCGGTTTCCAGGCCAACCTGCTCAATGGGTCCGGCACACAGGAGTTCCGCGCCGAACAGGTCGTTCTCTATAGTCCGAAGGAGGCTCAAGAGATGCATGCTGCCGAACATGGCTGGCAGAAAATCGACGCCCTACCCGAAGATGTGAGCCAGTATTTCTTTGCCATCTACGAGCATAATACCGACAACGGACTCGTGCTTTCCACAGGCAACCAGCAGGACAAGAACTATCAGACCATGTGGTACGAGGCCGACGTCTATCCTGAGGTCAACAAGAACGACCTCTGGACTTTCGACGCCTTCGATGCCGACAACAAGTCAGGCGCCAAGGCCGATGCCGCCAAATGGCTCATCATCACCAATGCCGGCAATCCCGATGTCTGCCTGCAGTCAAACGATGCACCCAACAACTGGAACTACCGCGCCGAGAACAACGGCGAGGGTTGGACAGACCGCGCCTACGTCAGCGCTGTGTCCACTTCTCCTTCGGGGTATTGGACACTCTCCAACAACAAAGGCGGCTCCCTGGGCCGTTTCGACGGCACCAACGAGATCACGGGCGATGCTACCAGCGAGAATATCGGCAAATTCGACATCTACGCCATCCTACGCGGACAGTATGCCGCCGTTGTCGAGAATATCGACAAGGCTTCTGAGGAGAATCCCGTGGATATATCCTACCTGATTACCAATGCCGACGGCACCCGCTACAATAATTTCCATGCTAAGCAGCCCGTGGGGTGGGCTCTCTCTCAGGACGATGCCTTTGAGTGCGAGTACTCGAACTATCTGTCCTCTAAGGTAGGCAACAGCTACTTCAACAAATGGCAGGGCTCTGGCAACCTCACCGACCGTACCATCATGCAGCAGATCTCTGGTCTACCTGCAGGCAAATACCGCCTGTCTGTACGCACCGCCAGCAACGTCATCCATGCTGGTGCCTCGCTCGTTGCCAACAGCGACAAGACTGATATGACTAAGCTCACCGATAATACCGTAAGCGTCACCACCGACGTCAACGACGGTCTGCTCACCCTCGGTATTGAACTGAAGGATTATCAGAGCAACGACTGTAAGTTCGACCATTTCACACTTGAGTTCCTTGGTGCCCCAATCATTGATGGCATCGGCAACCTCAATTCCCAAGACTTCAATCTCAAACCTCAAATCTTCGACCTCACCGGTCGTCGTCTTAGCCATCCTGTAAAAGGTTTGAATATCATCAACAAACAGAAGGTTGTAATTAGGTAAGAGGAAGCAAAGAATAATTTTAGGGAACAATTTTTCACACTGCCACCACCCCACCAACATGCCCGTATTTGGGAAGTGAGGGTTGGTGGCAGATTTATGCAATTCAGAAACAGCAAAAATAATTTGCATTTTTGTTCGCTTATTCGTATCTTTGCACACGAGATGGATATATTTGGTAATACATCAATACAGGCGATACTGTTTTTCGTGCTCTACGGCATCACAGGCGTAGTGCCCCTCATTGCAGCCTTCTACATGCTGCTGCGCCGAGCCAACGCCATTGCACCCAGTGTTACGCCACCGGTGCGTTTGCGCTGCTGGACGGCTTCGTTCTTTGCCGTATCATCATTGGCACATGTATGGTGGCTCCTGTTCTATATTCTCTCCCGTGACCAGAATTCATTGAGCTATCTGGTGCTCGTCATACTCGACTGCGTATTGCTGTTTATCACCTTCGCCGGCACGCTGCTTACCATGCTGCAGGACCGCCGACGCCCTGTGTGGCCCGCCTTGGTGGCCATGATACCGTTCATGGCAATTACCGTAGCGTACATGGTCTATCCCAATAGTCATCTCGAAGAGTTTGCAGCTGCTTATCTCCTGTTGCTCAGCTTGGTCTTTACCGGATATATGGCGGTTTCTATCAGACAGTACGGACAATGGCTGAACGACAACTATGCCGATCTGGAGAACAAGAAGGTGTGGCTGTGCCAGGCAATAGCGCTCGTCTGCATGCTGCTGTTCATCCTCTATGTACTTGCTGATGACATCGTCATTCTCTGGCTCATACATATCATCGAACTCGTGATTGTCGGTCTGCTATTGTGGCGTGTGGAGACGATGCCACTACTGGAACTCCCAACCCAGTCGCAGACGCAGCAGCCTACGGCCGCTCCTGTCACTATCGACCTCACTCATATCGAACAGTTGCTGAAAGAGAAATGCGTGGCTCAGCAACTGTACCTGCAGCACGACCTCACGTTAGAACAACTGGCACAAGCCATTGGCACCAACCGTTTTTATCTCAGCCAGTATTTCTCGCGCCAGAGCATCACCTACAACACCTATATCAACAACCTGCGTATCAATTATTTCATCAAGCGATACGAGGATACCGTAGCTGCCCAGCAGTCTGTCAGTGCCCAACAGCTGGCTCAGGAGAGCGGTTTCCGTAGCTACAGCACCTTCGGTCGAGCCTTCACGCAGCGCACTGGTCAGAGTGTTACCGCTTGGATGCGCGGAGCCGAGTAGTATTTCTGCTTTCGATTTTGTCTCACACTTTTGTTTTTGTCTCATAACAGAGGTTATACAACTTGTCAAATATGCAATCCTTGTTGTCATATTTGCAATCCAATTTGTCATTTTAACAAATTGTTGTCAAATCGTATAAATCTGCCCCAGAAAGCGTTTTAGGGCTTGCAAGTATCAAAATTATTTCATATCTTTGCATCAACAATAAGCGAACAGAAATTCGCGAACAACTACTAATCGCATTTATTTATTAATACCATATAATTCTATAAGCGATATGAAAGACAACGACAAAATATTCGAACCCGCATACGATGAGGATGCGATGGAGTTCGTGCATCGGGTGATTACCGAACAAGACGACCGCGAACCGTTGCACATCGTGGAGCAACTAGTAGAGATTGCCGTGGGTGAACTGAAAGGGCGCCCTTACGACATCTCTGCGGCAGTATCGGGCAAGCGCATGAAAGTGACACTGCGACACTACGGAAAGCCCATTGACGAGCGCATGGTGGGACTGATGGGCAAACATACCGACCACGTGGACTATGCTTCCGACGGCGACGACACATGGCAACTGGTTATCCGTCGCGACTTCCCGCCGCTTTTCATCACACGCAGATAATTACAATTAATAAGCTACTAACATGTACGAATACCGTGGACTACAGGATGTTGTTTTCTTGATGCTATATGGCGGGGTGACCCTCCTGGCCGTGCTGGTATGTCTGTACCTGCTGCTGAGACGGGGCAACACGTTCGTCGGTGAAGATATCAAGTCGAGTCGAGTGATGCGGCGGTGGACGGCAGCGCTGATGGCGGCGATAGCGGTAAGCCACGTGTGGTGGTATGCCATTGGCGTCTATTGGCTGGCCGACGACTGGTTGGTGCGTACCATCATGGTCATCATGCTCGACAATATCACACTCGTACCGCTTATGATGGCCGTACTGCTCTCTATGCTGCAGGATTGCCGTCGCCCGCTCTGGCCTTGGCTCATAGCACAGGTTCCGGTGGTCATCATCGCCGTCGTAGGGATGCACGAACGCAACTGGTTGCTGGGTTACGAGATGACATACTACTGGCAACTGGCTGTCATCGCCGTCTTCGTCACCTATTATATATTTGCGTTGCGGCGCTACGGCCGGTGGTTGCTCGACAACTATGCCGACCTGGACCACAAGGAGGTGTGGCAGAGCCTCGTGTTTGCCGTCTGCCTGCTGTCGGTCTATGCCACCTATACCTCTAACGCCGGTGAGATGACGAGGGAATATCTCTCGCAGTTCATCACCATCATCATCATCGCCTTCCTCGTCTGGCGTGTAGAGACGTTGCAGGAATTGAAAGATAATTGACTTAACTTAAAAAATAGAGAAATATGAAAAAGAAAATCATTTCAAGCGCCTTAATTTTATTTGCAGCCACACCGTTCTGCTATGCCCATGGAAGCATACTGGCTGATTCAAACAGTATTATTGTGATACTGCTCATCATCGTCATCGTACTTATTGCATACCTGGCCTACAGCAGACATCAGAACAGGTTTATCTCTCAGCGAAATGAGCAGCTAAGACGCATCCTTACGGCGCTCGACGACTACCGTGCCATCGTAGGCGACGAGACCCTGTCGCTCGACGAGCAGGAAGCTATTCTGAAGTCGAAATTACCGAAGTCAAAGGAAGCCGAGATTATTCAAAAGGGCGACGAGAAGACTTTCTTCGTCAACATGGATGCCCGTGTCAACAAAGAAAAGCCCTTTACAGATCCCGATTTCGACCAAGACGCGCTGGTTGAGTTCCTGGGAGTCAGTCACAGCACGTTCTGTAAATTTGTACCGCGTTATACCGATCCCGACAGAACACTTGACTACATCAACTCCCTCCGGGCAGAATATGCTGCAAAGATACTCATGGAGCACTCCAACTACTCGACAGACGACATTGCCTGTCAGTGTGGCTTCAGAGATACAGCAGCATTCAACAAGGCCTTCAAGTTCTCCTTCGGCATCACGCCAACCGACTACTTGAGCAGCATGAACAAGATGTTCAAAAATGAAGATTAGAACGCAGGGATATCAAAGAGAATAAGGCCTAATGAAACAAAAGCGATAATAAAAACGAACAGGAATGGTGATAATTCACCGATTCTTACTATCTTTGCACAGTGTTTATGATATAAACCCTCACAAAGATGATAAAGAAAAGACTCTCCTGGCTGCAACTGCTGATGATGCTGTGCATCTTTCCTCTGTTCACATCATGTGTCGACGAGGAAGAATATGCTGATACACCACAGGGCAATTTCGAGGCCCTGTGGCGTATCATTGATGAGCACTACTGTTTCCTGGACTACAAACAGCAGGAATATGGACTGGATTGGGATGCCGTCCACACCAAATATCAAGAGCGTGTGAAGGGCTCGCTGACGCGCAAGCAGCAGTTTGAGGTGCTGTGCGATATGCTGAGCGAACTGCGCGACGGACATACCAACCTCAGCGCTGCCCACGACCTCGGACGCTACTGGTCGTGGTACGAGAACTACCCCACCAATTTCAGCGACACCCTGCTGCGCCGCTATATGGGCACAGACTATCTGATAGCCTCTGGCCTGAAGTATAAAATTCTTGATGACAACATCGGCTATATCCGCTACGAGAGTTTTAGCGATGCTATTGGCGATGGCAACCTCAACGAGGCCCTCTCGCACATGATTCTGTGCAGAGGTCTGATCATTGATATCAGAAGCAATGGCGGCGGACTGCTCACCAATGCCGAGAAACTGGCTGCGCGGTTCTGTCAGGAGAAGACCCTTGTGGGCTACTATCAGCATAAGACGGGACCAGGTCATCAGGATTTCTCCGATAAAGAAGCACGCTATTTAGAGCCTTCGGCCCATATCCGCTGGAACAAGCCCGCCATCGTACTGACCAATCGCCGTGTGTTCAGCGCAGCCAACGAGTTCTCCGTGTATATGAAAGCCCTGCCCAACGTCCGTCTTGTGGGCGACCATACCGGCGGTGGTGCCGGCATGCCCTTCAGCAGCAGTCTGCCCTGCGGATGGACCGTCAGGTTCTCTGCCGTACCCATGTACGACGCCCAGGGACAGTCCACCGAGTTTGGCATCGAGCCCGACTATAACGTCCAGCAGACCGACGCCGATTTTGCCCGCGGCGAGGACACCATCATTGAGTTCGCCCGAAAGTTGTTGAAGGAGTAATCACTTTCTTCGTTTCATATCTCCCCGTTGTTATCTTAGGTTGTAATTGGGGTATGAAAGTATGCAATTTGTCTGTCGTACATTTGCACAAAATTAGAAGGATGTCAGATTGGAAGGTGCAGAATCTGGCAATGTAATCTTTCCCAGTATAACGTCAATCACCAGTACCACATCGGTAACATCCACTACCCCATCATCATTCACATCAGCCAGAAAAGCATTGTAGTTGTCGGGAGTTTTACCAAGGATATCGTCAATCATCAGCACCACATCGGTTACGTCAATCTCACCATCTATGTTTGCATCTCCCATCTTACCTGCCATTGTTACTGTAAGCACCCCATTGGAATAACTTATCTCGTAGTTCTGAGCCTCAGCACCACTGACAATGATTGGATACTCACTAGGTTTGCTAACATTAGTAGCGTTGCAACTTATCTCTGGTTGCTTCGTCAGCACATCTTTCGTTTCATTGTTTTTAAAGCCTTCATAAATGAGCATGAACTCTGGTAATGATTCACCCTGTTTCTTAGTGTAGCCACCAACGGATATATTAAGTGGAGCCTTCGTAACAGTTAAAGTGCCCGCAATGAAAACAACTTTATAGTTAGTTACTGAACCTTTATCAGCTACAATATCGTATGTTCCAACAGGACTATCCACTGTAGCCTCACAAGTAATCTGAGGTTCTCCACTTAATGCAGGACCTTCTACGGTATATTCAAAGACAGGATTAGCCTCACCATATTCACGACTAACATTTACTATCGTCACTATTGAGGGTTCCACAATCGTCAAAGGAAAAGACATCTCAGAATACGTAGGTCCTGTTGCATCGACTTTTGACAATTTTACATGACGAAAGAAACATGTATAATCACTAGAAGCTAAATTATCTGCAGCCTTGACCGTTAGAGAAATGATAGTTCCACTGTTACCTACGATTGTCTCTTTACGCATGGCTGCAGAAATAAAACGATAAGAACCGTCCGTCTGCCTTGACATATTCAAGGTCGTATTCTTAGGTATACGGTCACTACTGGCACTATAGTTCTCTACTGTGATACCATCAGGAAGATATAGATCAAACTGAAACGCCACATAGGCTGCGTCGTTGCCAAGTGTGATGTCTATTTTCTTTGTCTCCCCAGCAGAGATGATAAAGTCATTTATCGAAACTTTATCCTCTGCTGAGATAGTATTGATTATTGCCATCAAGCATGTGGCAAGCAATATGATTTTTTTCTTCATAGCTGTCATTTACTTAATAACTGTCTTTTTACCATTGATGACATATACGCCACGTCCTAACAATCCACGAGATTTAGTCTGCTTTCGACCAGAGAGGTCATAGATAATCTCTTCACATTCCTCGGAATTGGAAGCGATACCCGTAACTACACAGAGCATACCATCACAAAAGTACATTTCCTCTTCTTCAGGAGTTACGAAATGGATATTGCTAACCATTACATCACCATTCAACTGATCGGAAAGAATCATTTCAACCAGTTTGCCATTCGCAGACTTCAGCAAATCATTATTCAGCGAGATTCCTATCACTGTGTATTTGTCTTCTCCTATCTTCGTAAAGGTCAAACTGTGGTTGTTATCATTGCTAACCATTAGCACATCAGAAAGATCAACGCCCGAAGATATCGTCACGTCAAACTGGAATGCAGTGAAACGCTCTGGATAATCTATTCCCATATATACACTATTGCCATACGACGTTAAGAGAATAGGTCCTCGCTCCTGAGTATCATCATAAGCTCTTCTTGAAGAGGCCGGTTCGTCACTATCTGCAATAATCATGTTGATAAGCATGGTGACATCAAAGACGTCTATCTCACCATCGTCATTTATGTCGGCAGAAATCGTCTTGAACGAAGACGATGGCGTGCCCAAGATATAGTTCACCATTGCCACCGCATCCACCAAGTCAACTACGCCATTATCATTCACATCACCAATGAAAAGGCCTGTAAGGAAACCCCATGCACTATTTCGGCCATCAATGCGAGCATAGGTCTTGTCTGAGTAATAATAACCATAGAACAGGCATGATGTTCCTTTTCCTCCAACCAGACTGCTACAATCTGCAAACATATTGTAGCTTGAAGTGACATTATCGGTAGTCCATCCCAGTCCAGCATATATAGTCTTCAAGTTAGTACAATTTTGGAACATATAGTTCATATTCGTCACCTTTGCCGTATTGAAGCGACAGAGATTGAGAACAGTCAGGCTGCTACAGATTGAGAACATATAGGACATGTTCGTCACATTACTTGTCTCAAAGTGCGACACATCAATATTCTTCACCTTAACGCACCGTTGGAACATGGCCTCCATACTTGTCACCTTATCTGTCTTGAAATGAGTAACATCAATTTCCGACAGAGAATTACAGAAGGAGAACATATAGGCCATATTGGTAACATTACCCGTATCAAAGTGACTGATATTCAGTATTTCAAGACCATTGCAATAGTAGAACATCCTACTCATATCCGTCACATTAGAGGTGTTAAAACTGCTCAAATTGATGTTCTTTAGGGCATTACAATTATAGAACAGCCAGCCCATATCCGTCACGTTTCTGGTATCGAAACTCGACATATCAAGACTTGTCAGACTACTACAGTTTTCAAACATACCAGCCATGTCAGTAACATTGCGAGTGTCAAAGTGGCTTAAATCAAGGCTGGTCAACGATTTGCAAGAATCAAACATTCCTCTCATGCCAGTCACTTCGCTAGTGTTAAGGTATTCAATACCTGTTATCTGAGTCAGATTCGTTGCATTACAGAACCAGCAAGCCGTTGACGTAGGACGTGCCTGGGCATAAGAAGCATCAAACACAACAGACCTCAAGTTCTCGTAATCCCAAGGAGCGGGAGACTCAAAAGTAAATGTTGTATTGTCAGTTTCAAAGACATTACCCGTCAAGAGTGTCTCGCCGTACTTGAATGTCAGGGTAGCTGTTCCGCTGTCATATATGGCATAGCCACAAGGACCGACTATCTCGCCATACAAGGAGAAATAGCCTGGATTATTTGCACCTCCATCAATGTGGGCATAGGTCATATCCACATAATTTCCGTTGTATTTTGTACCGTTGCCACCAACAAGAGCAAAACAGTTTGGAAACATGAAATCACCATTTGTAAGATTCTCTGTAGTCCAGCCTTCACCCACATAAATAGTTTCCAGCTTCTTGCACCCATAG
>Ga0310696_10003563_pt1 | contig 19369 bp, 16 predicted proteins | sample AusTroGonzalo_MG_4_FD_203885 | JGI IMG/M metagenome (GOLD analysis project Ga0310696, IMG submission 203885) | Bovine rumen microbial communities from tropical cattle in Woodstock, Queensland, Australia - Gonzalo_02 (v2) (version 2) | ecosystem: Host-associated > Mammals > Digestive system >... | reverse complement strand
AACTTACAGACAAAATATGAATGGTCACTTTACGTTCTTCCGCCTGAAAACTTTATGAAAGATTTGTTGAAGAACTTCGACTTTAATGAAGTCGAGAAGTTAATATAACAATATGAACGAATGGGAATTGACTGAGGAGCAACTTAATCAGTTGCTTCTTCAGGAACAGTTAGAAAACGACGCGTATGAATGGCAGCGAAGACAGGAAGAACTCGCTGCTAATTACGATTTTGATTACGGAGATGTTAAACAATGAACAACTACAAAGAACTTGAAGACTACATCAAAAACAACAAAGATTGGCAGGACAAGCTCAAACCTTATATGAAAACTATTGCTCCTGTCGACTTCAATGCAAAATGGGTTGTCCCAATGTATTGTCTTTTTGACATCCCTTCAAACAAAAACTTACTTAAAGTAATTATGCAGTGCCGTGGTTCTGTTGTAAACAAAGACACAGGTGAAATCATTTGTGCTCCTTTTGTAAAGTTTTGGAACTTCGGTGAAAAATACGCTGCTGATATTGATTGGGACTCAGCAAAAGTAACACACAAAAGAGACGGTTGGATATTTGAAATGTTCAAATATAACAGCGAAGTTTACTTTAAGTCAAACGGACGTTGTGTTTCAAAAATGAGCCCAGGCGCTCCTGTTGATATTATCCCAGGGCTCCCAGTGTTAAAAGATATGGGAGAAGTCCTTGCACGAGCTTGGAAACTTGGTTCAGGTGAAGACTTGTATTTTGCAAAAGACGGACATTTGACTGTTGACTCTGAATGGGTTAACGCACTTCCTTCAAATTGTACTTTGTGCTTCGAACTTGAGTCTCCTTGGAATCGTATTCACACTGACCTTGTGAACGATGCAAAATTATGGTTCATTATGTACCGTGACCAGAACGGTGATGAACACGACATTTACAATGTTGATGAACTTAATATTCCTTTTGAAAGACCTCAGTTGTATGACTGGAAAAATGAAAAGGAAATGCTCGACAGCCTTAAAACTTGGACTGCAAAAGACAACGGAGAAGGTGTCGTAGTTGTTGATAAAAACTTCAACCGTGTAAAGATTAAGACAGAAGATTATCGTCGTATCAAGTTTGAAACAAACTCAAACGATTACGGTGACAACCGATTGTTCAGATATTTTGCCGCAGATGAAATTGATGACTTGGTTGCAGTAAACCCAGACTTGTTGCCTCGTATCGAAGTGTTCCGTGCAAAGCTTAAAGAACTTGACAACAAACTTGCAGAATGGAAAGCAATTGCTGACAATATGAATTATGTTTACCGTGACAAGGAAGCACTTCACCTTGCACTCAACAGCAAATATAGTGGCTGGGAAAAAGTCTTTATCAGAAGATTGTTGAAGAAAACACCTGAGCAGGTAAAAGAGGATCTTTTGCACGGAAAGAACGGTTGGTGGAAAGCATCAACTCCTTTTACTGAACTTTGTGAAATTGTTGGTAAATAAAAAGGCGGGCTTAATGCCCGCTATTTTTATGCTTGTTTAGTTTGTTCCATTGCTTGTTTGAACTTTGCCCATTCATCAATTACCGCCTTAATAGGTTTGTATTTTGAGAATTGGCTCAAGCCTTGAATTGCTTGGTCCAAAGCAGCGTTATCAATACGCTGCTCTACTTTTTGAACTGCACCATCAGTACCTGTAGGTTTTTCACCTGCATCAGCACCTTGAGCGTTTGCATCACCCTGTGCGGGAGCTGCATTAGGATCATTTCCTTGAGCAGGCTGTTTAGCGGGGTCAACAGTATCTCCCGTATTCTGTGTATCAGTATTTACAGCGCCACCGTTGCCTTGTGCAGGTTCTTTAGGCTGCTCAGGTTGTTGCAATGTTTCTTTCTTTGTATTTAATGCAGCGTTCAAGTTCTGAATAATCTTCAAAGCTTTCTTATCACTTTTACCCAAAACATTTGCAATACTTTGGTCGTTAAGCAATCCTGAAATTCTGTCAATGTCATCTGCTGTAAATTTCTTTGCACCTGTTAAAAATTGTCTTACATCAGCTTGAATTGTCTGAAGTTGTTTTATTGCAGTATTATAATACTTTTGAGTATTTTGATTATTAGCTTCATTTAATGCATCTAAAAACTCGTGTTCCATTACTTACCCCCATTTGCAGGTGCATCTGTTTGAGTCTCTGCAGAAGTATCAGGCTTACCATTTACAGCAGGCTTTGCATCAGGACCTGTTGCGCCATTATTAACTGCATCTTGTTCACCTTTATTTGCCTTATTCTGTTGCTGTTGATTTTTAACATTATTAAGGCCATCATTTGCAATTTTCAAAGCTTTTGTCACTGCGTCATTGATTGTCTTTGCAAGTGTAATGTCGTCCATCGCATTTGTTTGAGCCTTTGTTTGAGCAGTCTGTGCATTTGTTTGAGCAACATTCTGAGCATCTTGTGCTGCTTTTGCATTTCTTTGTGCATTGCCCTGTGCTGTACCGAAAGCGTTTGCAATACCTCTTCCGATTGCCTTAAAAGCCTGTGCAACACCGCCCGCTTCTTCTATCTTTTTTGAGACTTCAAGAGCCTCCATAAATTGTTCTGTGTTCTGTTCCATATTTATTTAGTCCCTTACGATATTTTAATAATAGGTGCAGTAATAAGTTTTGTTTCACCTGTTTCCTTATTTGCTAAAGGATAACCACCCGAAGAAGCAAACTTTGCAATAAGTAAATCTGACCTAGGATCTTCATAAACCTTCTTAAACAATTCAAGGTATGCATTGATTTGTGTTACTGTTTTATTGTACTTATCCATACCTTTTGTGTTATAAACAGGTTTACCCATTTCTTCTTGAATAACTGTTGCCCATTTTCCGAGTTGAGCATTTACTGTTCCGCCATATTTTGAAGCTTCGATAGCAAGTGATTCACCGCCTGATCTAATATTGAGTTTAATCATTTCACCAAACTCATCAAAGTGTGATTCATTTACTGGAATGTAATATGCTGCAGAAACGCCTTGTTCGCCTGTCTTTTCGTTTATGTAAGGTTCGAACTTGAAGTCTGAAGTGATGTGACTTCTAAACTCTGGAGTTTCACAAACTCTCTTGAATGACACAAAAGTGTTTTCTGGGTTTGCTTCTCCATAATACCAAATAGCTGTTGCAGCGTTATCACCGAAAACATCTTTGTTAATAGAAGTTGTTGCTGCAAGCAATTCTGCGTGAACATTATTTACACCTTTCTTTAATGAAAGACCAAGAACAGTTCCGTTTGAAAGTGCCTCATCACAAACTTTTGAATACTCTTCAGGTGTCTTAGCATTCAAACAAGCATCTATATAAGTCTTAGCTGTTGCTTCAGGATTGTCGCTGAATACAAGCAAAATATCTGCTTTATTTGTTCTGTCTTTTGGCTTCTCGAACAATGCTTTTGAGAAGAATGCTTCAACCTCAGCATCAATACTTGAATGAAGACCACGAGCAAATGCTTTAGGAGCACCTTTCAATTTATAGCCTTCATTATACAACGCCTGAATCTTTGAAGAACCTTCTTTTGCAATTGCAATAAAATATTTAAGCCAAGAGCCTGAAGAAGCATAGCCTTTTTGTGTAAGTGTTGAGCTTATATTTGACTTGAATGTATCATAGTCAGTTGCACATTTTTCCCAGTTAATACGATTCTTAAAATCTTCAGAGAATAATGTGTCTACATACTCAGCATCCTTCTGTAAAGGATTCAACCAATAAGTTTCAAACAAATATCCTTGAATTGCTTCTTGGAAGTCTGTAAGAAGTTTAATATCCTGTGAGCCTTCGCCGTTAGGGTCACGAGGCTTCAAAATCCATTTACCATTAGGCTTCTTTGCGAGTATACATCTTTCAAAATTATCAAGAAACTCATTATCATCTGAGATGTTTGCAATCTCTTTATCATCGATTGTAATTTCATCAGCATCAGAACCTGCTTTAGTTTTTGCAACCCAGAATGATTTTCCGTCTGCAACCATTTGTCTGAGTGTAGGTGTGTAGTGTTTCTTATCTTTATAGCCTTTAATGTCCAAGTAATCAACACCTGCAGGCTTGTAATCAATACCTTCATTCATTACAGAAAACGTTGTTTCAGTATCAACAAACTTAAAACGCCACTTTTTATCTTCTGTAAGATTTTCACCTGGGTGTTCCCATCCTGCCATAATATCTGGGTCACGGTTTGCAGAAGAGAACTCTGAACGGTCAACAATCTTAACGATATTGCCTTCAGCATCCGACATTGCAACGCCTTCCATATTTGCATCAATTACACCGCGTGTTCTTGACTTATAGAAAGTTGAATAATCGTGATTAGAAGTTTTGAAGCCTTCCCACATCATCATTTTGATTTCAGCAGCAGCGTTCAATACTTCAACAAGATGTACGATTGTTTCTCTACTGTAGTTGATAATCTCTTTGATTTCTGCAACATCACCTGCCCACTTATCAATTGCACCCATCTTTCCTTTAGCAGTTTTCATTGTTGTAAACTTCTTTTGGAATTCTTTTGTTTGCTTTTCAGCAATATATTCTTTAAGGTCATTGATAACAGTTTCACAGTTGAGCTGTGTTTCTTTTTTGTCTGCAAGAGAAGCGTTTTCAAATGTATTCCAATAACCCATAAAGATTTCATTATTTATCAAATCCTTATAAGCTGGGTCAGCGCAAAGTTCGTCAGCGCCTTTTACAAATGACTGATAAAGAGCTTTAATTCTGTCAATGTCAAACTTGTCTTTGTTTACATTCAAAGCAGGTGACATAATGTATGCCCAGTTTGGCCAAAGTACTTTATCTGTTTCAGGACGGAATGATTGAGTTTTGCCGCCATTGCCATCGTCCTTGTAAACTGTATGGAATGCAATACCAAACTCGGCATTCTTTACATCTTCGTACCCTGGGTTGTCTTCTGAAAAAGCGTATACGATTTTGTTAGGTTGGAATGTGATGTATTCCTTGCCTCTGATTTCTTCAACTTTTTTATCGTCAGTTGAAAATAAACAGTCTCCCTGCCAAGCTTCTCCTTCTGGGATAAGTTTTGCAAGTTGCAAACAATAAACAAGCTTTTCTGCCATTGAAGGTCTATCGCCATATTTTGACATAATCTCATCTTCTGTCGAGATTACATTGTTTGCGTTTGCAACAAAAGACTTAAGACAAATTGAATTGTCTGGGTACCCAGGGAACTTGCTATAACAAATTACTGCGGGAGCACCGTCAATCTTTGTTGTCGTATTCATACCAACATCTTGTCCTGCAGATGTAGCCAAAAATTTTTCGATTTTATCTTTTACTTCAGCGATACCATCAGGTCCGAGAAGTACGAGGTCTTCAAAATGTGTCTGATGTGTATTAGCTCTTTTTACAAATGCTTCTCTGTATGTCATAATATAATTAGTCATCGTCGTCAATAAACACTTTATCTATCATAACAACTTGCTTACAAGAATGACATTGAACAAACTTACATCTGTAAAAGCCTTGCTTGCCATTATCGTTTAACGACAAGACTTTATAGTCACATTCTTTTTTATTAGGAATAACTTGGGGTTGATTGCAGTTTGGACAAAACCACAACTTTTTAAGGATTTCAGCCAAAGACTTTTCTGTCTTTTCAACATTTCTTTGTGCTGTTTCTAATGCCTTTCTTTGATGCTTAAGGTCCCGTGATAACTTATTGTATTTATCCACAGGAGTTTCGGGAGCTTTCTTTTCACTCATTTGCAACTCCTTACTTATTTAGTTGACTAAATTATATGAGCAATATTTTCGAAGAAAAGCCACACTTATTTGAGGCTATTTATAAAATGAATGAAGTAAGAATGTCGCAGCTTGTTCCTGCAACAATTAAGTACTTGGGTAGAGGAGAAGACCTCGCTATTCAGTTCTTAAAGTCACAATTTGCAATTGCAGGTGAAAGAGCTAATTTTGGACAGCAAGGACTTCAAGACGATATTGAAATCAATAATCGTAATGTGCCTAACAATGACCCAATCACAAAATATGTTTTAATGACTGCTATTCGTTCAGACAATCCGCAAGCAGTCTTAAACTTCTTCAAAAAGTATCAAAAGACTCTTAATTTGAAAATAAACTTTGAAATTATTGAGGATTTTATTCAAAATAATATGTAATTGACTGAACTTTTGCAATAATCGTTTTATATTATTATTGTAAATCAGGCAATAGGAGGCCGATATGACAAAGACAATTACTGCAGAATGGAACTTCGACTTGGAAGAGGGCAAGAAACAGGGGATTGTTTTGACAATCGGAAAAAACTCTGATGGCTCAACAGGAATTGGTTATTCACTCTGGGATATTGCAGATAACGTTTGGGTTAATCCTGATACAATGGAGCCGATGCCAAACTTCACAGTAAAAGCTTGGATGAGAGATACAAGCCTTCTTATCGACTTAGATTAAAATCACAAAATCAAATATATGAAAGCTCCCATTGATTGGGGGCTTTACTAATTTTTAAAGGTTGAAAATGGAAAAGTTATTATATGTTCACGGCTTAGGCGGAACAGGTCACGGTGGTTCTGCAACAAACATTAGAAAAGCTTTAGACTCATTATACGATATTACAACAAACACATACGATTTGCTTCAGCCTGCAGAAGCTTTTGAACAAATCAAAAACGATGCAGAGAAAGCTGATATAATTATTGCTTCATCTTTAGGCGGTTTTTACGCTTCAGCACTTAACACGAATAAGATTTGTATTTTGCTCAATCCTTGCTTAAACCCTAAAGAAGCAATCCCACCGATCTTATATCCTGAACAAAGAGAAGTTTATAACGAAGAAAAATGTTTCAAAGAATGGGATGCAATTGCAGACAATTGGTCAGATTTCGATAATGAAACAAAATCAAGCAAGATTGGTATTTTCTCAGATAACGATGAATACTTTTCTTACAAAGATTTGTTTGATACATTATTCAGAAACGGCTATGGCAAGAACATTTTTACAATTCACGGAACACACGAGATTGCAAAAGATATGCATCAACTTCAGGATGCAATATCACAAGCTTGGCAATATCTTGAAATAACTTGGAAAGGCTTCGACCCTGGGCATATGTATGAATCAACTCGTTTGCAGGAAAGATTCATCAATATGTGGTTCAATTCTGACAACCCAAAGCAAGAACGCTTAATCGCCGACAACATTAAAGATGTATGGGAATTGCTTGATAGAGCTTATGCTTATCTCCCAGGCGGCCCAGGCGGTTTCTCAAACATAAATGATTTTATTGCAGATTGCGAAAAATCAAATGCTCTTATTAAATGTGTTAAACACGATGGAGAACTTGAAGCTTGTGCTGTTTATAATTTGAACAGAGGCGGCAGAAAACTTTCATTGATTGGCGCACAAACAGTTTTTGATAAAGATTCAAACTCTTGGAAAGCAACAAGTGCAGGAAAAGAGGCTTTATATACAATTGCTCGAGAAGACATCGAACAAGGTGACAGACACTTTTGGGGAGAAGTATCTGACGGCGCAGAAACTGTCTATTATGTAAAGACAAAAGCTGTTCCAGTTCCTCCTTCAGTTGTTGCTGCATTGATGCCAAATAAAGGTGTAAGAGACACTAACGATAAATTACCAATAAGACATATGAAAAAAGTAGTAGGCAAACATTATGATGCTGAAAAGGGAAAAGAAGTACCTGACTTTGAAGAATGGGATGAAGAAAACCGTTTCAATTCAGGCTATTATGAAAGACCTGTAGTTGCAGGAAAGTACCATAGGAAGGTTGCTGTGACATCACCTGAAAATCAAAATAAAGTACAAGACTTCCCAATTGAAAGATACCGTAAAAGGGAAGCAAAGCTTAAGATGTTCGAAAGAATACTTAATCACGGAAATAAGTGTTTACTTGTTCTCGACATTGATGATACAATTATCAAGGCTGACCCAAAAGTTATCGGTATTTGGAAAACACTTCCTGATGGTTCAGAAGTTAGATTGAATACTGAAGAGTTTGCAAAAGACCCAGATGCTTCACTTTCAAAAGAAGAAAGAGCAGCAAAAGGCGTTTCATTTGATTATAGAGAATTCGCTGATCCTGAAAAAGTTGAAAAGTCAATTATGCAAGGTACTCCTATTATCAGAAACTTAAGATTGATGGATGCTCACCTTGCTGCAGGTTGGGACCTTGCTTTCTTGACAGCTCGTTCACAAGAAGAGGTTATTTTCAGAACACTTCGTCAATTCTTGAAGTTTAATGACAACGGTACTTTTAAGAATATTGATAATTACATCAAGAGAGACTGCTGTTCTGCAATCAACGATGCAGTTCATATTTACGAAGGTGCAACTGATGCTGAAAAGAAAGCAAATGTTTTGAAAAGACTTTGTAAGATATATGACGAAGTTGCATTTGTTGATGACGATATGAAAAATGTTGCTTATGCAAGATCTTTACATTTACCAAACTTAAAGGTAATTGTTGCAAATAAATAGGAGTTCAATATGATTAAACAAGAAGATGCACAACAGTGTTTTGAAAATATTTGTGACGTTCTTATAGACAATAATATCAACTTAGGTGACATTAAGTTAAAGGTTGTATCATATGACTTTAATGGCGCATTAGGAAAATACGATGCGTCAGATAAAACAATTACAATAAGTAATAAGGTAAGAGTTGCAAATCTTAAGTCTATAATTGCGCACGAGATATGTCACGCAATAGAAAGAACAAATGGTGAAAAGATACTTACAGGTGCAGACCTTAATGAAGCTTATAGCTGTGTTGAGATTGGTAGTGAATCTTATCAAATGATTACGAAACTTGCTGCTTTGTTCAGTATACTTCAAAGAGTTTGGACAAACACTGAAGCAGCAGAAAATACAGTTGATAAAATTGATGATCTTCTTGAAGACTTTGAAGACGCAAAAGCAGATGATGTCAATAATAAAAATGCAAGTCTTTGGAAATGGTTTGCAAAAAATTATGATAAGATTTACAATGCAATTGACTGGTATGAAGTAAATGGTCATAATGAAGAATTTATTGAAATAAAAAATAAGCTTGAAAGTATACTTAATGTTAGTATACCTTTAGCAGAGATTGCAGAAAACTAAAAAGTGTTAATATAAAATTACGAAGTTCGATAAACATTATTCTGGGTGAAAGTCCCAGCAACCTCGCAGCAGTGATGCTACTCGAATGGCTTACAAAAATCAAATGTAGGTAGCGGGGCTGTAGTTTGAAAAAGTTAAAACTGGTGAGAACTTCTCTTACATTTTTGTAAGATATACTAACTAAATATTACAGCAAAACTAAAATTGCTGTTAATATATTTTCATAAGGAATAAGAAAACAAATGATGTTATCAAGAGTTTACGAACAGGAACAAATTACTCGCAACAATCCAAATACAACTATTTGGACTAACATCATTAACCCTAGAGAATACGATTATGATGTGGGGCTGCCTAGGTAAAAAGTTTTTTAGCTTTTAGACTTAGGCAACCGATGAAAAGGTTGCCTTTTTTGATTTTTGGGCAATTTTACAAAAAATCAAAAAAAATGAAAGTTTTTTAAACTTCCGTTGAACAGTTTTTATATTATTATTGTAATTTGAAAACAAATTGCAAATACAGTTCAAAGGAAGGACAAAGTTGAATAAATCAACTGCTCCGCCGAATTAAGTCGGTGGAAAGAGTAGGCGGTTACCTTACAAAAAGACTTCCGCCGCAACAAAAAGGACCACAGCAAAGGTTGTGGTTGGGGGCCAAGGAGAACAATAAGGCAGAGTTGTTCACTGCACGAAAACTAACCCGCTTCTTGGAAGTTGAAAACTGGGACGCGAGCCTGAGCCATTGCGGCAGAAACGGCAGTTATCCCAATCGTAAAGTCGGAACTACGAACAAACGCTGAAGGCGTTCAATAAGTCCTTCAGCAACAAAAAGCTAACTTGCCTGCAGGAGTTGAGCTAGTCCGTTTTTTGCGGTTTTAATACAGACGAAAAACTTGAAAACCGTATTTTTTGGAGACGTAGAACAACTGGTTCAGTTCGTGGCCCTTTCAAGGCTGAGATTCGGGTTCGAGTCCCGACGCCTCTATAAAACCCAAAAGACATCGGGTGAGGTAGTTCAAGTAACTGAGGTAACGTTTAGTAAGTGAACGAATGAGGGCATACCGAACTGAGGTAGAACAATCAATTTTTCTGGGTGGCCTGCCCTTTTAAGAATAAGGTGACGAAAAGTTGGTTGCGAAAGTTGAGTAAGGACGGTCGCGATAAACTTACTTGCGGGTTGATTTTGCAGCTTTCGAAAAAAGTTGAAAAGTTGTAATCGTCTAAAGGCAAGGACACCGCATTCGAGCGGAGAAAAGGTTCGAATCCTTGAGCAACTTATCTTATGGGTCTTTCAGTCAATAGGAAGGCTCCAGCTTAAAGCCCACAGTGGAAAGGCTGGGAATACGAGTTCGAGTCTCGTAAGATCCACTTACTTGAGTTCTTTGACAACAAAGGGAAGGTATTTATTTCGGCGTGTATCCCCTCACTCTGATAAGGTGTTGAAAGGGTAGTTGGTTCAGGGTGGTTCAATTCCACCGACGCCGACTCGAAAGTTGAAGAAACCGATAATCGCCACGACAATAATCTGCAACGATAGGAAACGACAATAGCGGATGACGATAGATAACGGCAACCTTCGCAGTACTCAACTTTCAATTTTATGGGGTGTTAGCTCAGATGGTTAGAGCGTCTGACCGTTAATCAGAGGGTCGCAGGTTCGAGTCCTGCACACCCCGAAAGGTATTACCACATAAGCCTATGACCTGAAAATATGTGCGCTGGGGGCGTATCTCCTGAGTTTACATCTAGTGGATAAAACAAGATGCGTAGAGATAACAAGTCTTTCGAATTCGCGGTCGAAAGCAACTCGTTATAGAGTTTACGAGAAGAACTCAGAGGAGCAGCAAGTCCCTTTTGAAGGGTTGGTCGCCCACTTGCATTATCAGGATGTAGCTCAGCAGGTTAGAGCGCGTCGCCTGGGACGATGAGGTCGGAGGTTCAATTCCTCTCATCCTGACTATAAGAAGAAAAACTTTTGCATATCGAAAGTGTAATAGGTCGACTAAAAACGAGTAGAGATGAAAAGCCATAATCAGAATTGCAAAGGTATTGGCTATTGGTGTAATAGGGTAGCACGCATCCGTTATGGGTACCCGAGGTGTTGGATCGTTCCCAACATAGTTTACTTCTTTCTTATGGGGCTGTGGAGCAGTTGGTTAGCTCGACGCGTTGTCAGCGCGAAGGTCGCGGGTTCAAGTCCCGCCAGTCCCGCTAGTCTTGGCAGCTATATTGCCCTGTGAGGCTTGCAGGGAACAAGCACAATATAGTGGAGAAAGATTTTATAAGGGCTGAGCATTAAGTCTCGAACTGAAGTTTTGCAAGTATTTGAAATGAAAGACTAAACAACTTTTTTCTGGGTGAGTCGAGCAGGTGGTGAGCTCCGGAGACTGTAAATCTCCCGCCTCAGGCTGTGTAGGTTCGATTCCTATCTCACCCATAGTGAAAAATGACACTATATACGAAGCAGGTCACTGCACCACGAGAGTTGCTTGTAATTATAGTGGAACGAACTGACGAAGTGTGCAGCGCCTTTTTCAGATTAGGAAATAACGCAAAGAATGTTCCTATTTTTACAATTTGGGTTTGTTTTTACATTCCGCGTTTTTATGCTGTCTTAGCTCAATTGGTAGAGCACGTGATTTGTAATCTCGGGGTTGTGGGTTCAATTCCTACAGGCAGCTCTAGGCATATGTTGTTCCTATACTTTCGGTACTTGGGTTGTGGGTTCGAGTCCCACCTTCTTGCCTGCGTGCAGGATGTAGCTCAACTGGGAGAGCAGAGTTTTTACAACACGCCTTTTTATGCTGTAGTCGCATAGCGGTTGATTGCGCCGGATTTGTAATCCGGAGGTGTAAAAGCCCACGGGAGTTCGAATCTCTCCTACAGCTAAACTTTTTAGGTTTCGACCGCTGCCGTAGGGTGGCAGAGTTGGCCAACCGAGGTAAAGTAGGATTGTTAGTTTAGCGCTGAACTTTCAAAACGAAATTCCGCCGAGAGACACTGACTGATTGGCAATCGCGAGCCGATTTGAGGATGCCTGATAGGGAAATTTTTATGGGGCTATGGTGCAGTTGGTTAGCACGCCTGCCTGTCACGCAGGAGGTCACGAGTTCGAGTCTCGTTAGTCCCGCTACAAAAAATCGAGCCCAGGAACTTGTAATGGGTTAAAAGGTAAGTTGTTTATTACAACAAGCCAAAAGAGCGTGAGAGTATCCTTGTGCAAGTAGGAAAAGTGTAACGCTTGGTAAAAGTTTTTCGCGGTTTCTTTTATATTTTATGGTTCTTAGGACAAATTGGTTGAGTCGCTAGCCTTTCAAGCTGGAGGAATGGGTTCGAATCCCGTAAGAACTAATCCATTGCACGCTGAGGACGATGCCTGCAATGCAGCAAATAAATTATATGCGAATAACACCGTATAATCTATTTAAGAGAAAGTCCAAAGTGCTGTGCTTCATTGCGAACGCAGTTTGTAAGTCGAAGCAAGTTAGCTCTTATAACAATAGGCGTAAATTATAATGCAAAAGCCCTATTGGGTTAACGAGAAGCACGGTTGGTAAATGCTTGTCTTGGGACGTTATTCAATATTAAATGTTAATATTGATAACAGGAAGGTTCAATTCCTTCAAGCATTGTATTTATAGCGGGATAGAGCAGTGGTAGCTTGCGAGCCTCATAAGCTCGAGGTCGGGGGTTCGAGTCCCTCTCCCGCAATACGACTTACAATTTTTGGTGGTGTAGAGGAAAAAGATTGGGTCCGCAATCTGTAAGTCGAAATTCAATGGACCCTCGCCCACATTGTACGTGGGAGCCCGCCTAACCCGCGGGGTATGCAGGTTCGAATCCTGCCACTGCCGTATGAAATGTTCTTACCATTAGGTTATGTATAGAGCACAACCTAAAAAACAAGACCACGGAACTCGTGGTATCAAATGGTCATCCTCAACTGCTTTAGATTGGGGTAATGTAAGAAAAGGTATGCGAATGTCTTATAGGTGGCAATACCGACAGGCAAAGCATAAGTTCAAAATTGAATTGAAAAAGATTTCAATCGAAGCGTCTGACGAAGAGATTGAAAGATATTTTCTGAAAACTGAATTCAGACCACAAGGTATGTGGTGGGATTTTGATTAAAAGGAAGGGTGAGGCCCTGTCACAGGATTAGTCCTCAGTACTTCTGGCTTTTGTAAGAAAGCTCGAGATTTTTTGCAATCGCAGTTTTATGCTTTTCAAGGGTAGAGGGCTCCCTCGCGCATCAGTAAGTCGTATATGAGGTTGGATCGCACCATACGCGGCGTTTGGAATTTTACACAAAATGGCAAACGATTTTATGACCGTGTAGTTCAATGGATTAGAACAACAGCCTTCTAAGCTGTATGTTGGGGGTTCGACTCCCTCCACGGCCAAAGTCCGAGTGGGGACGAAAAATGCCACTCACGCGAACAAGGAAAAGTTCTAAACACCCGCAGGAAACAATCGTTTGCGTGAATATGATTGGAAGGACCTATTGCGTTTAGTTATCCGTGCAAAGCGGACAGCAAGCAAGTTTGAAGGTATAGAAGCAATGAGATTTGAAGTGAATAGCGATGCTTTCCCAGCAATGGTGTATGTAAGTCTAATACGTAAATAAGAGAGCTTCATTTCCAGTCGAATCCAAGAGCAGCTCAAAACCCAGTGGTAGAGCAGCGGCATTCTAGACCGTGTGACGGGGAGTTCGTGGTACCCCATCTTGGAAAGTCGCATCGGAGTTGAACATCTGCAACAACTTAAATGTTCAACATAACAGCTTGATAACGGCTTGTTGCTTAAGAGGAAGTTCCTCTTGCAAATTTTACCAATGTGTTGCTCAACACCTGTGAAGACAGACCTGAAATAATGGTACCGAAGCACTAACGGTGGACAGAAGAATGGGAAGGTTTTTGAAAAGCTGTATGAGATCGTATCAACAACTACAGTAGCCGACTCGGTCGGCAATCAGCCGTGCATTCATAAGTCGCGGTGGAGAATTAAAGGGTTACGGGGTTGGTTAAGCAGTGTACCCAGTCTGCTCAACACAACGGATTTGTGAAAAGTGTCAGAGACAATACCGATGCCCGTTAAACATTGTTGGCCTCACTTCAACGAGTCAAGTCGGGAGTGAGGATTACGCAAAGCTGAAATAATAACGCCTAGGAAGTGAGAAGGTTTTGGCTGAAAAGATCTATACGCCTAAGAATGACTCACGACTTGTGTCTTTACGGCAGTCTCCAGTTTGCAACAAGATTGAACTGGGCATAAGACAGAAGGACCCTCGCGAGGTACGTTAAAGAAAACTGGTTTTATAGTCAAGAGTTAAACCTAAAAGTTGAAAGTAAGCTTTGCTTTTTTTTCGGTCCCATAGAACAACTGGTCCAGTTCGTGGCCCTCTCAAGGCTAAGATTCGGGTTCGAGCCCCGATGGGACTATATGTGGTACACCGTTAAGAGCGGAACACAGAGGGTATGTGCCGACCTAGGTGGAGGCGATTGATGAAAATTCTAGTTGAATTAGGGTCACCGCTAAGAACAAAGGCAAACTTAAGTAGGAAAGCTGAATAAGCTGCAGGTGAAGTGGGGACTCCGCTTCCTGTTTGTACTACCAAGGCAAGGGTTGCGCCAAGTATGTCGGCCGAGGCAGAGGCGTACTCACCAGTGACGGTGTTGAGGAGAAACGAAATCTTCAACTGATTTCAATATCAGCCAAAGACCTTGAGAGTGGGTGTGTGCAATACGAGCGCCCTTAAAGCTACTAGAGCATCGGGCATTAAACGCGCCTATAGTCCAATGGATTAAGACATTCGGCTACGAACCGAAAGATTGGGGGTTCGAGTCCCTCTAGGCGCAAAGCAAAGTCAATTCCGGATAACGACGATGCTTTTAGAGTCAACGCGTTTGTAAGTCGGTCTCTGGTAAAGATTGGTAGCCTAAATGGTAGAGCAGCGGCCGTGAAAGCCGAAAGATGTGGGTTCGAGCCCCACCCAATTTATAAAAAAACAATATAAGTGCCTATAAGCAATTTAGCGGGTTGACATTCTTAGATAAGGGTATCATTATTGGAAAACCGAGCTCTCTGCTGTCAGATTCGCGAAGGTTACGATTGAACTAACTGTTTAAGACCTGAAAGTGTTATTGTCAATAACACGGCAGGCGCCTATAAGGTACAGGAAGAATAGATCATCATTCCTTGAAATTATTTGGCAAAATGTAAGTCCTGTGGCAAACTGTATTGTTAATATTTTTATTACGATGGATGGACTTAGAAGAATAACAATTGCCGCTATGAAGGCAGCAGAAAATGAAAACGAAATGAACTATGTTTTTAGTACATTTGGTTATACAAATGCCATTGAGAAAGCTGAGCTTTTACAGTGGGTAATGGGCGGCAAATGGTTTGATTTACCGAAAGATGACGAAGCAAGATTTCAAATGTTGAAAGCAGCGTTTCTTCACGGTGAATGGCGATATGCTGATAAACTTTCGCAATTGAAAAATATTGCAAAAGATTTATAATATAATAGGGGAGTGGCTACAATGGCTACAGCAGCGGTCTCCAAAACCGCCATTTTGCAGGTTCGAATCCTGCCTCCCCTGATAAAGAGTTTGGGCGTAGATAATGCTGAAGTGAACGGTGCACTCAAGTAGCTTCTATAACCCTCCCAGTTGGACTCGGGCGTCCTGCAGGTAAGCTCGGGGTGAAAGTCGGATAAAACGGACCGAATAAATCAAACTCTTTTTTACTTCCCCGTAGCCTAGTAGGTAGGGCAACGGTTTTTGGTACCGTTCGGACGGGTTCGAATCCTGTCGGGGAAAATATTTGCCGAGGCTTACTAGCGAAATTGAGGAACGGCAATTCCAAGAGATTAGTGAAAAATGGTTGTAAGGACAAGCTCATACTGTTGCCGCAGCTGAGTGAGAGTGAGTTCGATTCGTCACCCTCGGTGCTAATTAAAATAATTTACTCCACCGTGGTGTAATTGGTAACACGGGAGATTCTGGTTCTTTTGTTCAGGGTTCGAGTCCTTGCGGTGGAAATATAAAATTGAACATTGATTGTGTTGGTGTAATGGATAGCACGTCGCCCCTCTACGGCGAAGATTCGGGTTCGAATCCCGAGCACAGAACTTAGGCGGCAGTTTGTAAGTCCACCCTTTGTTCAATTTTATTTTTGAATATTGCAGCGAGAGCTGTTAATATATTTTACATAGTTGAAGATGGAGTTTAGCACTTTCAGAAAGTGCAGTGGCCCAGGCGGGTCTGACTGAGGGAATTGCATCCTCGGTGGTGCGACACCACATCCTGTGCGCAATTTGTAAGTCGGCCTTCAACTAATTTTGAAGTTTTCAGAAAGTGTTCTTACATTTTCTGTTAATATACTAAATATAAAATAAAACGTTGCAAAGAATGTTCCTATTTTTCTTCATAAGAATTAAGTTTACATTCCGCGACAAATATATGGGCTTATGGTATAATGGCTATTACGTGGGCTTTGCAAGCCTGAGATCAGAGTTCAATTCTCTGTAGGTCCACTAAATAAACAATAAGGATATTTAAATGAATTTTACAAAGAGTGTGAAAATGATAGCAAAATCTTTCTCATTTATTAAGCTTTCTGGCTTGTGTGGAAGCGGTGTGTCATTAGGCTCTGCCCTCTTTGCAAAACATTTAAAAGGAGAGCTTGGGAAGAACAGTTGAAGATTAAAATAAAAAACTGTTTTTAAGTCCCAAGCAACTCGAAAGAGTTGCTTTTTTGTTTTTACGGTGAGTGGCGGAATTGGTAGACGCAGGGGACTTAAAATCCCCAGCCCGAAAGGGCGTATGGGTTCGACTCCCATCTCGCCGACTTTGTGAAGTACGCAAATGGTAAAGCGGCCCTCTGTTTTCCGCGAGGGTGAATGGCCTTGAAGGTTCGATTCCTTCCTTCACAATATTTTCGGTTCGTGGCGGAATTGGTAGACGCGCAGCCTTGAGGTGGCTGTTCCCGTAAGGGAGTGTGGGTTCAAGTCCCACCGAGCCGACTGTACCCATAGTGTTAGCGGTTAGCACGGAAGATTGTGGATCTTCAGGGACGGGTTCAAATCCCGTTGGGCACCCTAAGAAAGGAGAATTGAATATGATGAAAGAAAAACCTAAACGAGTCTTTATAAAATAAGAGTTGTTGGGCTTTTCCTCCTGACAACTCGAGGAGAGATAAAATGTCAGGACATTCACATTCAAAGAATGTAGGAGCATCGAAACAAAAGAACGATGCTAAGAAATCGGCTCTTTATTCAAAATTGAGTAAAGAGATAACTGCAGCGGCAAAAGTAGGCGGCAGCGATGCTACTTATAATGCCAAGCTCCGTTCTTTGTTGGAAACAGCAAAGAAAAATGGAATGAAAAAAGATTCCATTGAAAGAGCAATAAATAATGCTAAAAAATAAAAAGTTTTTTAAACTTTCGAAAAGAACTTTTTATATTATTATTGTAATTGACAACAACGAAGGCCATTAAGTGGCACAGACGGTTGATAAGGTTGAATAAACTTTTGAGAGTGACAGAGCTCCAAGACATCTGTTGAGTCAATTTTGGGACTTAAGGCGTATCTTAAAGACCTTCTGTTCCTTTAGATTGCGAGTTGCAGGTCTGGGCGGTGCTTCGGGTAAATCCGCTATTATAAGGCCCGAGAAGGTGCAATTCCTTCTAATCTAAATCTTAATGGCCAGTTTGCCAAGTGGTAAGGCGGCGGTCTGCAAAACCGCTATGCAGAGGTTCGATTCCTCTACTGGTCTCTATAAGTTTTCTTGCGACAGAGATGCGCTTAAGGGTCGCTCAGTTATCGAAGAAAATCGGATTTTGTCCACTTCGTGAGTTCTTGTGTCGTGTGCAAACAAGAGCAAGAAAACATATGGGCCGGTAGCCTAATTGGTAAGGCGCCTGATTTGCACTCAGGTCTATCGGGTTCGAGTCCCGCCGTGTCCACAAGGTTGGCAGTCAAACCTTAAGACTCCGAAAAAGTTTGGATCATATTCCTTCAACTGAGCTGCTAGGCTTCCGCCCAGTTTTAGAAGCCGTCCTTTATGCATCGTTAGTGTTAGCGGCTAGCACGTCGGTCCTCCAAACCGAAAGCGGGAGTTCGAATCTCCTACGGTGCTCTTGAACAACCTGAGCAAAAGAGTTGTAAAACTGCTCGAAACCTGTATGGAGGGTTGGCACAGCGGCTACTGCACCTGTCTTGAAAACAGGAGGCCCGCAAGGGTCCGCGAGTTCGAGTCTCGCACCCTCCGCTATACTGAAGCAAAAGTTGTTCCTATTGCCGCGAGGCACTAACCTTTTAAGTTTGTTTACAACTCGCTTCATTACAGTGGCTTGCCCAACGTGGTCAAGGGAACGGTCTGAAAAACCGCCAATATGAGTTCGATTCTCATAGCCACTATAACAATCAGTCTTCTTTTCTACCAATGTATACTAATTGTATATGGGAAAGAGAAAAGAAAACGGTTGGATTTGCCAAAATTGTGGTAAAGCATTTGAAACAAGGGTTCTGTTTTTTGGACATAGAAAAACAGAACATCCCTCAAAAAGTGGAGGAGCAAATCCTTATTTTGAATGTTTTTGCAAATTTTGTGGAAGAAGGTCTACAACAAAGGCAAGTAACACAATACACGAAAAAAGTTGTACTAAAAATCCAAATCGTGTTAATGGTTCATCTTTTGGGAGACATTATTCAGAAGAAACTTTGAACAAAAGTTTTAGAAATAACCCAAATCAAGGCGGATTGAGAACTGGTTCAGGACGCGGAAAGAAGGGTTGGTATAAAGGATTTTATTGTAGGTCAACTTGGGAACTTGCTTGGCTTATATATGAAATTGAAGTAAACAGTTCAAAAGTTGAAGCTTGTCACGAAAGTTTTAGTTATGAACTTGATGGAAAGAAACATAAGTATTATCCCGACTTCAAAATTGGTGATACATACTTTGAAATAAAAGGTTGGCATAGACCTGATGTTGATGCAAAAATGCAACAATTTCCTAAGGACAAAAAATACGTTCTTATTGAGGGAAAGCAACAAATTGCAAAGTATCTTAATTATGCTATTGAAAAGTATGGAAGTGATTTAACTACACTTTATGAGTTGCAAGACCATAGAGGCGCAGATGAATCAAAATTTCATAAAAAATCTTTGTTATAAGCCTGAACGAAGGTGTAACCCATACACAAGTGAGTTCGGGGTGGCGGTTGGTTGGGGACCTACTGAAGTAAGCAAAGCGTTCAAAGATCGAAA
>Ga0310696_10003562_pt1 | contig 19370 bp, 14 predicted proteins | sample AusTroGonzalo_MG_4_FD_203885 | JGI IMG/M metagenome (GOLD analysis project Ga0310696, IMG submission 203885) | Bovine rumen microbial communities from tropical cattle in Woodstock, Queensland, Australia - Gonzalo_02 (v2) (version 2) | ecosystem: Host-associated > Mammals > Digestive system >... | reverse complement strand
GCGGAAATACACATCGCTGTGCATGCACACTTTCTTGCTCATACTCTCGATGAGCGCCATAGGTTTAATCCTTGCCATAGTTAATAATTTAGGTTTGATAGTATGAAGGGCAAAGCCCTTAGTTTGAGCGTTTGAACGCTATCATTAACGCGCGCGGTCTTTCGGACTATCCCTTTATGGTTGTTCGAGACTGAGGATAGGTGATAGACGCCCCGAACAGCCATTATCCTATCTATCCGAAAGACAATGCAAAGGTACAAAAATTATTCGATATATGCAACTATTCTTCTTCGCAAACGGAATTAAATTCCGCAGGCATCAGATCATAGCCGGCATAGGCACTGAGAGCCCTTACTTCATAGTCGTACAGCCAGGTTCGATGTCGGATATTGACCCTTAGATTTTCGTCTTTTCGAGTCCAACCGTACAGCAAGGTATTCAGTCCTTCCATACCGACCGGATATCCGATAGCGGCATCTAATTGGTCTGCGACTTGCTGTTTATCAATGTGCAGCGTCATAGGCATCGGTAGCAATTTTCCACAGTTGCTTTCTGCTTTTTCGGCTTCCCTCGGCGCGCATCTGCGTAACCATCTTTGCGATAGCTGCGAAGCGCTCGTGGTGGGCACGTTGTTTGTCACTCAAACCGGTAGTGTTTTTCTTGGGCATGTTACAAAGCGAAACACGACCGGTTCGTTTGTCTGTACGGAAATACATGTTTCCGAATTTTCCGGAGATAGAGGCAATTCCTGCCATCATTCTTACTTTAGGCATTCGCGTAATGTTTAATAAATTAAACGTTAAAGAGTTAAATAGTTAAAATGGTTTTGAAAAATCAAAACGTTAAACTGTTCTTTTATGGGAGCCGGCGTAGCGGGCAGCGAAACGCTGTTGGTTTTCGGCTTCAGCCGGTTTTTTGACGTGGTTTGAGCGGTCGGGACATCGGCAGGCATAGATGGTGCCGTTTCTGGATCGCCGGAAATAATATTTTCCTTTGGCATGTAGTTTACCATAGAATGTTTCTATGGGCAAAATAGGAATAACCTTCATATTTCTTTTGTTTTTAGTGTTCGCGAAAATGCGAACAAAATGCACAATATTACAAAGTACTGTCGGATCGCGGTGTGGTCACGGTGTGGTCGCGGTTTTGACTGGTAAATGAGAGGATGTCGGATAGCATCCGACCCAATGGACGACGGGGGGGGATTGGTGATTGGTCATTGGGGACGGCTGCCAACTGACAGGCTGTCAACTATTTTTATACTCTCACGCACGCATGTGCGGGGGTGTATTTTAGAAAAAGGGTGTCAGCCCGTCAGCCTGTCAGTATTCATCCCTTGCCGCTAAATTCCGATTGGCGTTAATTTCATCGGCATCCCGTTCGCGAACAATCCATCCTCTAATGCCGGATTTGCCTGTTCGTTTGCTTTGATATCCGTGTTTTTGCAATACCATTCCCAAGCGGCTCAAACTCATCGGTTTCTTGATAGTGCCTTTGATAACGAGCCTATCGGATATTTCGGCAGTGGTCATGAACTTACCGGCTCCTTCCGCAGGGATGTCGAAGTACACGTCGAGGAGTTGTTCCTCATTCTCCTGTGCCCGGAACTGCTCATTATGCGTCTCGATGTCCTCTATATCGTTCAGATCGAACCAGTACTGGAAATGATGTTCGATGAGATAGAGGGCTTGCGCATAGATCTGATCGTACGGGATGTTGAGGTCACGCGGGGAGGTGATATTGGTGACAGCGAAGGGCAGCCAACGCCGGTTACCGGTCATATCGGTGAGGAATTCCCGCTTGTTACCGCTTGCGCAGAAGGATGCGAGGCGAATGCGGCGCTCCTTATTCATGCGATATGCGGCTCGTTCCGCGACATCGGCGGCTGTGATGACGGACTTCATGACATTGAGTTCCTTGAGTCCCATGGAGTCTATCTCATCGAGCGCTATCAGGCCATATTCGGCAATACGGAGGCGTTCGTCCTTGTTGAGTTGGGTGGCGTTTGCCATTTTACATCCATACTGACGCAGTTCGGGGGGAAGCAGGAAATCGAGCCAAGTCGTTTTATAGATGCCTTGACGCCCGATAAGGACGAGCACTTGCTGATTCACGATATCATCCCGAAGCCAGGCAGCGACCATCGCGACGAACCATTTCGTGAAAAAGAGTTTCCATCGTTTCTGCTCTGATTCGTCTCCTTCGACGGTAACCAAATCAGCTAACCATCCAATCCAATCGGGGTCTGATTCCTTATAGGGCGGGCATGAGCGGACGTACTCGCGCAAAGGGTGAATGTCGGGCACATGATGGGAGAGCAAGACCGCCATTACCTCTTTGACGGAGACGGCCACATCGGACTCGGCGGATACCGCACAGACGATATCGTTGATATCCGCAGTGGTGATGTCCCGCCATTGGTCGTTCTCATCGCGTAACTGAACTTGGTCACGGATGATATCGCGTCTGAGTCGGTCGGACATGAGGTAGTTCTCCTCGATGAATGCCCTCGTTTGCTCTTGGCGATTAAGTTGTTTAACTTTCTTCTTCATATGTATATTTTTTAATAATGATCGTGTATACGCGATGCCGGATACCATCCGGCGAAATGGACGATGTTTTTATCAATTGACGGTGCAATAAAAAAAAGCACTCGTGTAAAATCGAGTGCAAAATTACAGCATTTTTTTGTATTGACCAATCCTATCGGCCACAAAATGGAATAGGAACGGAAAGCGGTCAAAAATGGGTCAAAAATGGGTCAAAAAGCGGTTTTCTTTATCAGCGATACATTAAGAGCGGTCAAAAAAAAGTATTAGCGGCCAAATAGCGACCTATTTTGGGGTGTTTATGCGATTTAGAGCACGTCTAAGGGCATCATATTTCCAGTCAAAACCGTATGCTTGTTGCAATTCTTCGTAGATTTTCTTGATTTTCTTTAATTTCCCGTATCGTTCTTGATTTTTTAGCTTTCCTTGCACCTGTAAATTGTGCAGACATTCTGCCATTTCAGCAGGACCAGCTATCGCTTTTTTTATATCCATATAAGCCCATTTTATCTGATCAGGGCTTTTCCCTTCTGTTTGAATGAAACTTAGATATGCATGTTTGTTTTGGCTTTCAAATTCCGCTATGCGGGTTTTGAGAGTGGCGTTTTCTGTTTCTAATTCCGTGATTTTAGCCTTGAGTGTTTTAATTTGTTGATTTAGTTGATTTATTTCATCGAAGTTGGCTGGTTGTTCTATATGATTATCTAAATCCATTTCAAACGCTATACGCCTATCAATATATTGGTCAACCAATTTTTCCGCTTTATTCATATCATCTCTGATGGCATTATTGCGTGCCAATTCTTTCATTCGAGGTAAGAGATGTGCTCTCCATATTGCACTATTATTATTCAGATAATACGCCAACGTATAGACGTATTCCCACATCACATTTGAAAAATATACAGTCGGTGAGACACCTGGAATAGATGAGCCATATGTGGACGCGATAACTTGTCTCTCAAAAATAATTGTATCTAAAAGGCGCTCTTGGGGACATGCGATAATTGTATTATAATGATCTAAAACTTTTTTGAGCACATCTATTGATGGGTTAAAATTTCGTGCAAATATTAAGTGCTCAAATACCTCAACAGAAAGAGATTGCATCTCATAAGTATCCATTGTAATTTGTTCCATAGTTTATTTAGTTAGATTTTGATACAATTCAAAGAGTTTTGCGACCTGCTCTGGGTTGAGCGCTACGAGGTACTGCTTGAGAGTGCCGAATTGCGGCAGAGGACATCAGATTTTTACTTTATTCAATAAAAAGTCGAAGATATTAAGTATCAATATACCGTCATTGTTACGATAAGTGGGCTGCAGGCCTCCGACAATAACCACCTTTTGGAAATTATCGTCAATGCGTTTTAGAGATGCCAATTCTTGCGCTTCCTTACCATCGCCTTCTATGCTGAGCGCAGATTGAATATAGACTCGGTCATATCCTTTGTTGCAAACGAAATCCACTTCCAATTGTTTACGTTCGGTCTTCCCTTCCTCATTCCTCGCATACATAGTAACCTGACCCACATCTACGGAGTATCCTCGAAGGCGCAACTCATTGTATATAAGATTCTCCATGAGATGGGTTTGCTCCGTTTGACGGAAATTAAGACGTGCATTACGGAGCCCCAAATCTTCAAAATAGTATTTCGCTGGAGTGTCTATATACTTGCGTCCTTTAATATCATAGCGTACAGCTTTTTCTATTAAGAAGGCATCTTGCATATAATCCAGATATTTCTTAATAGTATCTTGAGTTATACTACTTTGCTTGACAGATTTGAATGTGTTCTGAATTTTTAGAGGATTCGTCAGGCTACCAATACTGCTGGCAATTACATCTATCAATTCCTCTAAATCAGCATCCAACTGAATACAATTACGCTCCTTAATGTCGCGCAGATAGGTATGAAGGAATAAATCTTGAAGATAAGTTTTCTTTTCGTTTTCATCTTGCATGAGCGCCACTTTGGGTAGACCGCCATATTGCATGTACTCCAATAATGCCTGTGACATATAATCAGGAGCAGGGCGCGCTGCCATAAATTCTGCGAAATTCAATGGATGGACATGAATACCCCATCCGCGACCACGAAACTCGGTGATAATATCTTTCGATAGGAACTTTGCATTGGATCCGGTAACATATACGTCTGCATTCTTAACGGACAAATAACTATTGAGCACATCTTCAAACTCATTAACCATTTGCACCTCATCCAATAAGATATAGTACATTTGATCATCCACTAACAACGAATCTATATGATGTAAGAGTTTGTCCGGATCTCGTAGTTCACTATTACGTCTGTCCTCCATGTTGATTTTGATGATGTGATTTTCTGCAATCCCTTCTTTAGTCAACGCATTCGCAAAAAGATTAAACAACAGATAAGATTTGCCGGAACGACGTAATCCGGTTATCACTTTTATCAAGCTATTATGACGGCTTTGCAGCAATTCCTGAAGGTAAAAATCTCTCTTAATTTCCATATCTGTTCGATATTTTTGTGGCAATACACATTTTTATCGAGTGCAAAGGTACTGCTTTTTTTTGAAACACGCAAGCGTTTAGTTGATTTTTACACTTTTTTCAACGGAAAAGGACAAAAAATCCGAGGCGCGGGTGCGTCTCGGATGAGAGAGCTTGGCGAAATAGCGCCAAGAGTTAGACCGGAGGGGAAAACTCGCTCACAAAAATCGCGAGCACACACCTGTCTCAATGGCCATCGTCGCCGCCTTCATCATTCCTACGCCTGCCACTATGGCAAACAACAAAAGAACCAGTTTTTTCATAAATTGAATGTTTTTCATATAATTTTGGCTACAAAATTACAACATTTTGCTGACTTATGCAAATTTTTTTTGCTTATTTGCAAAATTTGTAGTAAATTTGCACCCGCTTACGTTAAAAATAAAAATTGAAAACTAAAAAGAAGCAATGAAAAAAACCATTTTATTCTTTGCAACATTGGCACTTATGACAACCGCTTGCACTATCAAACAACAGACAACAGGCATCGACCTGGACAACTTAGACACCACGATTGTGGCGCAGAATGATTTCTACCAGTTCGCAACGGGCGGATGGCAGAAGAACAACCCGCTGACCGCCGAATACAGCCGTTTCGGCTCGTTCGACAAACTGGCGCTCAACAACCTGGAGCAAGTGAACGGGCTGATTAAGGAAATAGCGGAAAAGGCGAAGGGTAACGGGTTACCGGTTACGGGTTACGGGAAAGGTTCGATTGAGCAGAAGATCGGGGATATGTACAACCTCGCGATGGACACAGCCCGTCGCGATGCAGAAGGTATAGAACCTGTTCAGCAGACATTGGCAGAGATAGCCGCCATCAGCAGCCGTGAGGAGTTATCGAAAGTGCTCGGTGCGGCCATGGATTATCAGTTATGGGCGATGTACGTTGATGCCGACGCGATGAACAGCTCGATGAACATCCTCAACGAGTACCAGGCGGGCTTCTCGCTTGGAGAGAAAGAGTATTATATAGATGAAGACGAGCACACGCGCTCCATCCGCGCCGCGTACGTGCAATACGTAGAGAAGATGTTCGGGCTCTTCGGTTTTGACAATGCCTCGGAGCGCGCACAGACGGTGCTGCGCATGGAGACCCGACTGGCGAAAGCCGCTTACAGCAATGTCGAACTCCGCGATCCGCAACGCAACTATAACAAGATGTCGGTTGCAGAACTGCAGGAACTGGTTCCGCAAGTGGACTGGGCCGTTTATTTCCAAGCATTGGGCGTAGAGTTGGACAGCCTCTCCATCGGTCAGATTCCGCATATGCAGGAAGCCGGTCGTATGTTAGCCGACGAGCCGTTAGAGGATCTCAAGACGCTCTTCTCATGGCAGGTTATTGAAGGAGCTGCATCGTACCTCACGACGGAGATTTACATGACATCGTTTGATTTCTACGGCCGTGTGCTGTCAGGAACGGAAGAACCGAAACCTCTCTGGAAACGCGCCGTGGGCATCGTCAACGGCACACTGGGCGAAGCAGTAGGCCAGATGTACGTAGCCAAATACTTCCCGGAGGAGAACAAAGCGCGTATGTTAGCGCTCGTGCATAATCTGCAGAAAGCATTAGGCATCCGCATCGAGAACCTTGCCTGGATGTCCGACGAGACCAAATCGAAAGCATTGGAGAAACTGAACGCGATGACCATCAAGATAGGTTATCCCGACAAATGGCGCGATTATACGGCCCTTGACATCGACGCCGCCGACACGTACTACGCTAACCTGCAACGCGCCGCCAAGTTCGAGCAGGACTATAGCCTCAGCTTCCTGGGCAAGCCGGTGGACAAAGCCAAATGGTACATGACCCCGCAGACCGTTAACGCTTACTATAACCCGTCTTCCAACGAGATCTGCTTCCCTGCCGGTATACTGCAATACCCGTTCTTCGACATGAGCGCCGATGACGCATTCAACTATGGAGCCATCGGTGTTGTTATCGGCCATGAGATGACGCACGGCTTCGACGACCAGGGTTGTCAGTTCGACAAGGACGGTAACATGGTGAACTGGTGGACGGCAGAGGACAAAGCCGATTTTGACGCCCGCACGAAAGTGATGGAAGAGGCCTTCAACCGCATCGAGGTAGCGCCGGGAGTACATGCCAACGGAGCCTTCACGCTCGGGGAGAACATCGCCGACCACGGAGGCCTGCAAGTGTCTTATCTGGCCTTCACGCTGAATGAGGAGTCAAAGCGGGTTGCGGAACGTCTGCAGACACGCGACGGCTTCACGCCCGAGCAGCGTTTCTTCTTAGCTTACGCCAATGTATGGGCAGCTAACATCCGTCCGGAGGAGATTCTCCAGCGCACGAAGTCCGATCCCCACTCGCTCGGTCGCTGGCGTGTGAACGGCGCTCTGCCGCAAATCAACGCGTGGTACGAGGCATGGAACGTAACGCCGGAGAGTCCGATGTACGTGAAGCCAGAGGAAAGGGTTTCCATCTGGTAGTTTGGGAAGCCTAACCCCAGCCCTTCCCCGTAGGAAGGGAGAAGGTTTGAACAAAAAAAATGAAGCCAAACAGCTTCATTTTTTTTCTATCGCTTCTGCAATCGAGTTGGCGATGATGGCCATTTCCTCGGCAGGCAGGCTCAGTTTGGGATTGGAGAAGAGCATGTCCTTCTCGCTATTCATCGGCACCAGATGAATGTGTACATGATTGACCTCCATGCCCAATACCGCCACTCCTACGCGTTTGCACCCGGTAGCAGCTTTGATACCGCGTGCCACCTTGGCGGCAAAGACCATCAAGCCCTTCAACTGCTCATCCGTCAAGTCGAAGATATAATCCGCTTCCGGTTCTGCCAGTTTGGGAATAACGAGCGTATGGCCCTTGGTCAACGGATTGATATCGAGGAAAGCATAGTGCTTATCGTCTTCCGCTACTTTGTAACTGGGGATCTCACCCTTAATGATTCGTGTGAAGAGAGTCATAACGATTGAACGAATTAACGTATTAACGAATTAACGTGTTAACGATTTACAAACTTATCTCGAGGATCTCGAACTCCATTAACCCGGCGGGTACTTGGATCTGCGCAATCTCACCGACGCGCTTTCCCATCAATCCTTTCGCAATAGGAGTAAGCACGGAAATCTTACCTTCCGCCAAGTTCGCTTCACCTTCGGTAACCAGATGGAACGTGCGTTCAGCGCCATTGTTACGCTGACGTACGCGCACTTTGGTCAGAATCTGAACCTCGTCCGTTTTGATTTCCGATGCATCCAGCACCCGTGCATCCGCCAATCGCGCCTTGAGTTGCGCAATCTTGGTCTCTAAAGCGCCCTGTGCCTCTTTGGCGGCGTCATACTCTGCATTCTCACTCAAATCACCTTTCTCACGAGCCTCAGCAATCGCAGCAATGATACGCGGGCGCTCTACTGTCTCCAATTGCTGAATCTCTTCTTTCAATTTTTTCAGACCGTCTTCGGTCATGTACGTTACTGCCATAAAGTTATTAATTATTTTAGTATTTTCGTGTTAGTATCTCGTTCGCTATAATTGCCTTGCGAACTTCGTCCATATCCGTCAAATCCGGTACGATTTGATCATATGTCATCTTCTCATTTTCCATAAAAAAAAATGTCTAAAAACAATTGACTATTCGGTCTATTCTTTTTAGTCTTTTGTCTAAAAACAATAGGAAACTTCACAGCCTCCTATTGCCATTAAACCTAAACCTTAACTATGAAAATTTTGTTTTCGTTGCAAAAGTACTGCTTTTATTTGACATGAGCAAATATTTTCGCAAAAAAATGCTTTTTTTCTTGTTTTTTACACAATTTCGCCCCGTAATGTGGCCGCAGAGGCGTCCAATACCCGCACTTGTACGATGTCTCCTATCTTCTGGTTCGTCCTGGGGAAGACAACCGTCTTGTACTGTTCGGTGCGTCCGAACATATCGTCATGGCTGCGTTTGGAGAATCCTTCCACCAGCACCTCCACCGTCTTACCTATCTCTCTTTGATTCGACTCCAGGGACAATTGGTTTTGCAGCGCAATAATCTCGTTGAGCCGTCTCACTTTCTCTTCTTCGGGAATATTATCGGGCAGGTGTTTATGCGCGTACGTACCGGGGCGCTCGGAGTATTTGAACATGAACGCCGAGTCAAAGCCCACCTCGCGCATTAGACTGAGCGTCTGGGCATGGTCCTCGAGCGTCTCATCATGGAAACCGCAGAAGATATCGGTACTGATAGCCGCCGTAGGCAGTATGCGCCGGATAGCGGCAATGCGGTCCAAATACCATTCCCGGGTGTATTTGCGGTTCATCAACTTGAGCACATGGTTCGAGCCGGACTGGACTGCGAGATGAATGAACTTACAGAGATTCTTATGCCGGCTGATGGCTTCCAGCGTCTTGTCCGACATGTCCTTCGGGTGGCTGGTGGTAAAGCGGATGCGCATATCAGGAACGGCGTCCGCCACTATCTCCAAGAGGTCGGCGAAGTCAATAACTTCGTTGTTTGAGACTTCGTCTTGGTTTGAGGGTTTGGGGTTAACACCCTTGTTTATGTAATGATAGGAATTGACATTCTGGCCAAGGAGGGTGACCTCCTTGTATCCCTTCGCCTGCAAATCACGCACCTCGTTCAAGATAGAGTCCACATCACGGCTTCGCTCGCGGCCGCGTGTATAAGGTACCACACAATAGGAACAGAAATTATTGCAACCGCGCATGATAGAGACGAACCCGCTGATGGAGCGGCCTATACGCGCCGGGATAATCTGGCGATAGGTCTCCGTCGTACTGAGTTCCACATTCATCGCCTTATGCCCTTGCGCACATTGCGCCAGAAGGTTCGGTATATCCAGATAGGCATCGGGGCCTGCGACAAAATCCACTCCGTACTCGTCAATCAGTTCCTGCCCCATTCGTTCGGCCATGCAGCCGATCACTCCGATGATCGGAGTGATTGGAGTTTGAAGGTTTGAAGGTTTGGGACTGCGTCCTTGTTTGGTTTCACCGTTTTTACGCTGTTTGATATGCGCTTTGAGTTCGCGGAGGCGGGCTCCCACTTTCTGCTCGGCATTATCGCGGATGGAACAGGTATTGAGAAGGATGATATCCGCATCCTCCCATCGCTCCGTCAACTCAGCATCGGTCGTCTGCATTATAGCAGCCACCACCTCGCTGTCCGCGACATTCATTTGGCACCCGTAGGTCTCTATATAAAATTTTTTTGTCATTTTTCTTGCACAATTCAAAAAAAAGCAGTACCTTTGCAGCCGCTTTCGTAAAAAGCATGTTCGGGGAGTGGCGCAGCCCGGTAGCGCAACGGTCTGGGGGACCGGAGGTCGCGTGTTCGAATCACGTCTCCCCGACAAAAGGATGGTCTTCGACCGTCCTTTTTGGTAGTACGGATTCTCACCCGCGTGTTCTTAGCCACAAGGGCACGATTATTGCGACAATAGCCGCAATTGTCGAATCACGTCTCCCCGACAAAAGGATGGTCTTCGACCGTCCTTTTTGGTAGTACGGATTCTTTAGAGGGTAAGTAAAGGCAGGTTGATTTCGGTAACTGCCTTTATTTGTATCCCTATCAGTACCGGCTGCATCTCCGCGTTCTTCTGTATCAGGTCCATCCACCACTCTGCTTCATCCATATCGGCGAAGCCGCTCACGCGCAGCGCACAACCTTCTCCCCAAACAGGCATTTTCTGCAAGTCGAAATCCCGGATAAGGAACTGGCTGAAGTTGAACAGTGCTACTTCGTACTGCAGTTCATTCAGTGCCTCTTCATCTGCCGTCGGCAATATCAGCATCACAACAGACGGCTGTTTGCGGTCCTCGCTCCATTGCTGTTCTGCTACCGTGTCTTGCGGCGTATCGTCTATTTTTCCGCGCATGTCAGCCAGGTTACTTGTAGCTCCGCCTTTCTGACTCTCCATACCTTGTCCGAGCATTGCCAACATGTCCTTGGCCATCGCACCCATTTCCGTCTCGCCGTAGTTGGATACCAGTTCCTGCAACTCGGCGGCGAATGCTTCCTTGCCTTCGGTGCGTGCCACCGAGACGGCATTCAGGAAAAGGAAACGCGGCATCAGACGACTCTGCGGGAACTCAGTCTGCGCATACTGTTTGTTGGCCTTGACCGTAGCGTATTGCCCTTTGGTATAAGCCGTGTACGTCGCGTCATACAGCGAATCCTGCTCGGCTAACATACGTTGCATACGGGCTATATACTCCGGATCGTCCCGCAAGGCACGAAGCTGCTCATCCTCATGAATCGCCAATACCGACGGGTGTGTTCCCCATCGTTCATCCAGGAAACGAAGTGTCTCTTGCGCCTGCTCATCGTCTTCCAACTTATCGCGATAGATATAATACAGCGCCACCAGCGCCTCGCGCCACAGACTGTCACTGACCGCATAATCCTGCTCGGTTTTCGGAATCTGCTGCAGGTAGTACTCCGGCTTATGCGTATCGGTCTCCATCCTCGTCTGAACCATCGTCGAGTCAGAGGCCATCAACGTTGAATCATTCTCATCCATGAGCGCATCGTTCATCTCATCATTGATAACCACCTGCTTGTTCTGCCTCCTCCAGTTATCTTCCAACGGGCGGTTACCCCATCGCTTGTGCCACTCCTGCTTGCCCTGCTTCATCAGCTGAGGATTATAGAAATACCAATCGCCTTTCTGTCCTCCTCCGCCTAACATATTCGCCGTGTTCACACTGCGCAGATCGCTGTCTCCATGCGCCAGTTCGCGTGCTTCCTGGGCCTGCCGGATCGAGTCCTGTTTCTCCGCTTCTATCAGGTCCGCAATGATCTTATCCACGACAGCCCGTTGCTCCTCTTCCGTCATATGGCTGAGCCGCTGGAGCGAATCTTGCAGTTGCGCCTGGTTATACGACACAATCAGTTCGTCCAGCACCTCGGAGCGCTTCTGCACCCGCTCGTAGTCATGGTGCTCGGTCGTGAGAATAGTAATCGCCTCTCTATAGCACGGTTGCGCCTGCACGTACGCGCGTTGTTCAAAATAGATATCACCTGCGCGCACGAGAACGGCTGCTTTGGCCGTACCGGTCTGTGTAGCCTCCGCGATTGCTTTCTCATACATCTCCAGCGCCTTGGCCGTATCACGCTCCGCCAGATAGATATTACCCATCGTTCCGTATATCTGGTCCAGACGGTCTTTGTATTTCGACTGCTTGGTCATGGTTCGCAGCTGACGCAAACTGCCCTTGCCGCCTAACTCGGCCATGCGTATACGCGCGTTAAACTCCATCTCGTTAGGCGGGGCCATACGGATGGCGGACTTATAGGACTGGATGGCCTCGTCGCGTTTGTTCTCGCGCTCATAGAGTTGGCCCAGCACATACGCAAAACGGGGACGGTAGATCTTACGTTTCTCATTGGGGAGGGCTATCTTGACAAACGGAATAGCTTCCCGGTAATGTTCGCCTTTGAGCAACACATCAGCTTTGACGGCAGAGTATAACTTCGCATGCTTGCGGCTCAAGTTCTCTATCTGCGCCCGATTAAGCATGTCTTCCGCCTCATACTGCCAGCCCATCTCAGCATAGGAACGCGCCACCCACAACTGGCATTGCGCTACCATATCCGGGTCGTTCTGGTAATGATTGATGATATAATTGAAAGTGCTGACTGCCCCCAAGAAATCGCCTTTATGGAACTCCGCCTCGCCCAGACGCATCCATGCCAGGTTCATATTCTTGTTAAATTCCTCGGATTGCAGCCATAGTTTATAATTGGGATCGTTCGCCTTTTTAGGGTCACGTTTCGGTTTTGCTTTGATGGAGTGCAACTTGATGCACTTACGGCATTTTTCGATGGTCTTATCCATCTGTGAAGCGGATGCCTCTGCCGCTTGGTGATTAGACACCGGATATAAGTATAAGATACGACTGTAGTCGTCCGTATTGGCATCGCGGATGGCTTTCAAACCCTCTTCATACGCGATATTGCCGTTATACAGAATATTATATTTGACTTTCGTCTGATGGAACGAACGCGTCGCCCACGTGTTCTTCTGGGTGGAACATGAGGAAAGGATTATCGCCAGCGCGATAATATGGCAGATTTTATATTTCAGGTTTGTGATTTGCACGTTAGTTCAACCCTTTGACATGACTCGGCGCTGCAATAAACTCTTTCAGGTAATACGGCTCGTAGTAGGCGATATTGATTTTCGATCTTCGATTGTCGATTGATGATTGTTCTGCCAACAAGCCTACATAGCGTGCTTCCGGTACGATGCCCGGCAAATAATACCAGTTCGGTTTGGTCAGCACACGCTGACATTTTTCCGCCCCGTCGCCGAAATAATAGACCGCGTCTTCGTTTGAAGGTTTGGGACTGAGGTCCTTGTTTGAAAGTTTGAGACTGTCTTCATTCTCCACCACCACTGCGCGGGCGGCTGTATCCCGTAACCCGTCACCCATAACCGCTGTATAGACCTCCATACGGCGGGCGTCTATCATGGGGATAAGTGTCGATTTTCGATTTTCGATTTTCGATTCTCGATTCTCGATTTTCGATTTTGCGGCTTCGCAGAGTACTTCCAATGTCGGAACGGGGATGAGCGGAATGTTAAGGCCGTAGCAGAGTCCCTTGGCGGTAGCGGTACCGATACGCAGTCCGGTGTAACTACCGGGTCCTTCGGAGAGCGCCACGGCATCTAAAGAGAGATTCTGCTCCCGCGCAAACGAGAGCAGTTCCTCTATATAGAGAGGCAGCAACCTGGCATGGTTGCTTCCCTCATAGTTGATACATTGCTTGGTCGGCATGCCATCCTTACAGATGGCAGCCGAACAAACAGATGTACTGGTTTCGATACATAGTATCGTCATATGCTTATTCAAACAACTTCGAATCGATGTATTTTCTCTTCTTCGGGAAGTTGAAATGGTAAGCTAACTTCAGACCTGCGTCGAAATAACCCAGACCGGTTGCGTATGTCTTCGTTGCCGAATGAACGTCAACGATAGCCGCATTGCTGTTATCCGGCGGAGTAACCTCGATAAGCGGTTTTTGCTCCGCTTCATTCTTGAAGCTATTGAATACGCAGTAGTTAGCATAGACACCGAGACCGAATGAATTACCGCTATTGAGCACCCACTCGTAACCAAGCTCTGCACCCAACATAATGTTGATAGAGAACTGGTTGCCGTTGTCGCTTGCTCTCTTCGTATATTGGTCTTCAGCCAGCACACCGGTGATTACCTCATTCGTTACAGGCACTCCGATCTCCTGGAAGTAAGCAGAGATATAGGTATTCTCGTTGTTGGAGATAGTCTGCTTATACGGAGTATAGAGCGGCAACATGAACTTCGGACCAATGTTGAAGAAGAATCCTTTCTGGGTGATGAGAGAGAACATAAGAGGAATCTCCATCTGGAGCTGTCCGTCATTCTCTTTCACCTCGTCCGCGCGTACCGTATAATCGATATGCATCGGGAATTTAGGATTCGAATTATCGAGCACGGTCTGCTGGGTATTTACGTCGGTCTTCATACCACTCTGCGAGTATCCCAAGCCGAGTCCAACGATCAAACCGAGGTCAACAGGGCGACCGTCTTTGGTCCAATAGTGCGCATATTGCAAATCGAGCAATACATCACCACCGCAGATCCAGTTACCTTGCTCTACTTTGTGCAAGAGAGCCGAAGCACCGCCGCGGAGACCGATAGTGAAACGGTCATAACCATGCTTGAAGTTCTGCTTCGAATGAATGGAATCACCCTTCGCCAACTCCACATTCTGGTCAGCAGGAACGGTGTCTTGTTTTGCTTGCTCGGCAGCGATCGTGTCACGCTTAGCTTCGGTATCTTCAGCAGCGGTAGTGTCGCGTTTGGCCTCAGTATCTTCCGGAGCAATATCGTCACGCTTGGTCGTATCTACCGGAGCGATAACGTCACGCTCTGCCTGGTCTGCGGCTGCTATACTGTCGCGCTCAGCCTGCTTAGCTGCTTCTCTGGCTGCTTTCTCTGCGGCCTCTCTGCGAGCTGCTTCGTCTTTCGCTGCCTGATCGTCTGCATCTTTAGCGGCCTCCTCTGCTGCGCGGTCATCTTTAGCCTGCTCTCTGGCCTCATCAGCACGACCGTTCACACTAACCAGACACTCCTCGCACATCCATGAATAAATAGGCATCAAGAGCACACCGTCCGGGAAACGCTTGGTTCCCAGCTGACGAACGGTCAGCACTTTATCCCATACCCATGAGGACGGTCTCTCTCCGGTGAGGTACTTTTCGCACTCGCGCTTGATCATTACGGAGTCGCCCACAGCCACCTTGAACTCATGTTTTGCAGGTTGAGCATCCTGCTGTGCCGACAGAGTCGACACGGCAGATGCACTAATCAGGATGGCAGCAATTAGAATTGATTTTATAGTCTTCATTGTGTACCTCCTATTCTTATTTAACAATGTAACGTAAGGTTGTATTCATACTGTCTCCGCTCAGTTCTACCAGGTAGAATCCGTGGTTGTTAGCAGCCTTGATAGTGAATGTGTTCTCACCATGTACGTTGTACGTGTTCTGGAGAACACCCTCGGTGCTATAGATGCGGATAGTCGTATACAGTTCCGGATCGAGATTGATCACACGGACATCTTGTCCCGGACGAGCCAGCGTCGGAATCAGTGCAGGAGCACTCTTACCTCCGCTCAGTCTGTAGTGCTGAGTCTCACCCTTGGCACCGCACTTGGCACCATTAGAAGCAGGAATCTCAACAACTGCATAGTATACACCGGCCTCAATCGGCGAACCGTCCAAATTGGTGTAGTAGTAACCAACACCCAGGAACTCATCCTCCGGCGAGGACTCTCTGTACCACTTAACGAGCGTTGTATCGTTGTCGCGGTCGAGCGAATCAGCCAGCAGTTTGTTAATCTGTGTACGGTTGATCATGAGCAGACGGCCGTTGTACTGGTCAATCAGGTCTAACTCGCCTACGAACGGCTTGCCGATCTTCAGACTCAGACGAACGATACTGTCACAACCATTGCTTGCTGCGCCGGCGATGGTGTCGAATACGATGGTGTCGGTGATGTATGTCACGTCACGCCATACGAACAGGTTACACTCATCCGCTACGGTGTCGCCTACAATCGGCTGCTTGATGGTCAGATACAGCGTTACTACACTGTCGCAGTAACCGGCTTGGAACGTATGCGAAACGATAGTATCACGCAGGTACGTCTCTTTCGTTACATCCCATGTGTACGATACACAAGCCTCTTCGTTGATAACGGTCGGCTCGATCAGCGGCAACATATGCAGCGTCAGGATAGTGATGCTGTCGCATCCGCTCTCCAACTCGGTACGATAGGTAACAACCGTGTCATACGGTGTAGCGGCCGGTTTGAAGGTCTCGCCGTGCCACTCATAGGTACCGCATGACGTCTCTTCAATCTCTACTTCCTTCGGCTGGTTGATGGTCAATTGGAGGAAACGAACCGTTCCGCAATACATACCCGTCTTCGAGTCCGTCGTGTCTTTGTAGAGACCGGACTTCGTATAGGTCTTGCCGTTCACATCCCATGTGTAAGACTTACATTGAGTCATGAACGTCGTGTCGCCCAACTCGTAATCCGAGAAGATGGTCAGGTTCAGCGTTACGATACTATCGCAACCGTTAGCTGCTTCTCCCTCGAAGTTGTGCTCGTACGTACCAGTCTCGGTATAAGTCTTTCCTGCCCAATCGTAGGACTTGCAAGCACTCTCGCTAATGCTCTTCCGTACCGGCAGGTTAATGGTCAAGTGCAGCGTAGCTATAGAGTCACAACCTGCTACATTGGTCAACTGAGCCTCGTAGTCACCACCCTGAGTATATGTTACATCGTGCCATTCGTACGATTCACATGCGGTTACCCATTCTTCACCGGATGACGGCTGCTTGATGGTCAGGTTCATTCGGATGATACTGTCGCAACCATGGATGTTCGCCTTCTCAAGCGTATGCGTATAAGGCTCTCCCGGTTTGCTGGATTGCTTATACTCTACTCCGTACCATGTGAACGAACCGCATGCTTCTACATCAGTTGTATCGCCATAAGTCGGTTGGTAGATGGTCAGGTTCATTCGGATAATACTGTCGCACTCATGGATATTACCCTTCTCAAGCGTATGAGTATAAGGCTCTCCCGGTTTGCTGGACTCGGTGTACTCTACGCCGTACCATATGAACGAACCGCATGCTTCTACGTCTGTCGTATCACCATAGGTCACATGGTTGATGGTCAAGTTCAGCGTTACGATACTATCGCAACCCGAAGCTGCGGGCAGCGTATCTTTGTAGATACCCGTCTGTGTATAAGTCTTACCATTCCAGTCATACGACTCACATGCTGTCTCCCATACTTCATTCGTTTTCTGCGCCGTGATGGTCAAGTTCATTCGGATGATACTGTCGCAACCATGGATATTAGCCTTCTCAAGTTTATGAGTATAAGGCTCACCGGGGTTGCTGGATACCGTATATTCTACGCCATACCATATGAACGAACCGCATGCTTCTACATCTGTCGTATCACCATAGGTAGGCATGTTGATGGTCAAGTTCAGATAAGCTACACTATCCATTGCGAGATACTCAACGGAATCCAATACAGACGCGGTATAGTAGGAACCCGGTTTAGCGTCCCAAACATACTCTTCACATGCTTCCACATCAAGGGTATCGCGTGCAATATAAGATATCGTATCACCCGGCAACGTGTCGTTACACAGCGTACGTATCTGATACGTCAGTTTGACGGCTTCCTTGCTGGTCTTCTGACCGAGCTGCAACGGAGTAAACAATCCGCCTCCGGTACTCCACTCCCACAGAATCGAATCTACATCCTTGATGGTGTCATTGTCATTGCGGGCCGTACGGTACTGGCCTATCAGCCAATCCGAAGTATCCGAGAACTTGATCTCCTCTCCGCGCTTAACGTACGGACGTTGTGCTCCCGGCACTTTGATAACTTCCGGATTCAGACGAGTAATCACTTTGTATGTGAAGATACTATCCCACATTGCCAAAGCGGTGTCGTTCAGGAACTCAACGGTATCTCTCCAGATAAGCGTATCCGGATTGTATGCCTTATCCACGAAGTGAGGAATATTCGGGGTTACGAAGGTGTCGTAAATCGTATCACCTACGCAAGCGAGAATAATCGTATCTCCATAAACGGTATCGCGCGGTTGCTCCGGAACTACCTCTACCCAGATACGGGAGGTCTCTTCCGAATAGTAACGAATCACGATATTCGACCATCCTGCGATGCTACCAATCACTTCACGGTTGATATCTTTCCACTTGTCCTGATTACCCTTCAACTTATAGTCAATCGGGTCAACGATAGGCAGCGGATCCGTACAGTTGTAACGCAACTCGGCTGTAGCCTCGTTCTCGTTCTCGCTCCAGTTCTCAACGTGCAGACGGATAGCCGAATGCTCCGGTACACGCCATGACTCCAGGTTGACAAGATAATAGGTCTCTTGTCCTGCCGGGTTCACATTTCCGTGCTCCCAGTCGAACTTCATCGGAGCCTTGACACATTCCTGACCGGTGGTCGGGGTCACATTAAAGATACGAACCTCCAGCGGTTGGTCGGAGCATATACGGAAGTAACCCGTCAGAGAGTCTTCCGGAGATGCCGTATACTTGCGAACTTGCTCCTCGATAAACGATGAGGATGTCTGCGCAATATCATAACCGAAACCGGCTTTCTTGATTGCTTTGTTCAGCAATTGTTTGTAGGACTTGATATAATGTGCACCAGCCTCAATGGTACGCGAACGCTCAGGCATTTTGAATGTCATTACATCCTGCATTGTACCTATTACGCGTACGTGCGCAGGCGCGGTTCCTTTATTAGTAAGTTCAATACTGGTCGAGTCCGTCAAGGAGTAGTTGTTATACATATACGGTGCACAAACAACGTACCAGATATCCTGGTTGGCAGGGATCGAGTACGTTACATTCTGCACAGCCAGTTTAGCTACTTCCTTCACATTAACCGGCTCCGGCAACGTCTCGTAATCATCCAGTTTAAGAGAGAACTTCATCGCGTGATTCATCTCTACGCGGAAATAGAATTCCGTATCGCTCATACCGTATATAACGGATGCCGGGATAGAGCGTGAGCGAACCTCATTAGCCGGTGATTTGCGTTTACCTTCATCAGCATTGCCCAACCATTTCTCGATCAGGTTCTCTTCCGATACGTCTTCATATAGCCATACTTGGAACTCTGTCTTGTTGTCCGAGTTCTTTGCTTTTATATTCAGTCTCTTGCCATACAGATCCGGGTTGCTCTTC
>Ga0310696_10003561_pt1 | contig 19371 bp, 17 predicted proteins | sample AusTroGonzalo_MG_4_FD_203885 | JGI IMG/M metagenome (GOLD analysis project Ga0310696, IMG submission 203885) | Bovine rumen microbial communities from tropical cattle in Woodstock, Queensland, Australia - Gonzalo_02 (v2) (version 2) | ecosystem: Host-associated > Mammals > Digestive system >... | reverse complement strand
ATAAGTCAGACCCTCAACCTTGAGCGTGCCGCCTTCCACGTTCTTGTTCACATGCAGGCTGCCCCACTCCGACTGGTAGCTGATCTGCTTCAGCGTTGTCAGCGAGGTCTCGTTACCCTCGGCATCGATGAGCACGGGGTTGATGAGGTCGGCACGGTCGTAGGCAAAGCCGTCGCCCCAGTTGCTCACCACTATTTTCAGTTGCTCGGCGTCCGTGATGTCGGCCTCTAGGGTCTTCGACTTTGTGCCTGTACGACTGATGAGTCCTGAACGGGCTGCAGCATCGTCCTGTTCGTCGGTGAGCGGATTCTGGGCGAACACCATGAAACGGATGCTCGTCGTGGCTCCCTGCTGACCGATACCTGAGTCGTCGGCAGCGGCCATCGCCTTGAAGCGCACCACGTCCATGTCGTCGGGAATCTGGAAGAAGATTGCGGTATTGGCATCGGTGGAGAAGCCGCGGTCGTATGTCGTACCCATCACTTTCATCTTGCCACCGTTATCCACGTTCTTATTCTCATACACGCGGTTGAAGTAGGACTTGGTGTATTGGCGGGTCTTGTAAGTGCCCGTGAGAGGAACCTCCGTACCGTCGCGCAGCATAAGCGTAGGGTTAATCCAGTCGCCGTGGTCGTAGTTGTAGTTGTCGCCGCCGTCATCAACCACAAGCACCAAGGTTTTCTCACCTTCGGGCCATTCGATGTCCACATCCACCGCATGGCCGTCGGTGGTGTAGGCCACCACCTCGCTCTTGTACAAGGCCTTGTTGCCTACCACCCAACGGTTGTTGTCGCGCTGGAAGAGAGCCAGATAACGGGTGTCGCCGATGTGTGAGGTCCACGCCACGCGACCGTTGTCCTCGTCAATCAATACCTGGTGGGCCTCCTCACCATATTTGTGCATCTGGTGGTACTCCTCGTTGTTAAGCAGCGACAGGGTGAAGGCGTCGTTCTTCGTCATCTCTCCACCGAAGAACAAGGGCGAGTGGCAGATGCCCCAGAGCGTCATCATCGTCAGTTGCTCGTTCTGCGAGAGGTTCGTCCAACGACCGCTCTGCGCCGAGGTATAGCCCGGGTCGCCGATGGTCATCGCAATCTGTCCCAAGGGCAGCATGTCGCAGTCGGCATAGTTGCCCGGACGGGTCACGGTCTCCCAAGCATGGGCCTCGTTGAACACGGCATCCACGGCGCTCCAGTTATCCCACAGGTCATCCATCATGCGCCACATATTGGCATTGTCGAGACATTCCTGGGCATACTGGTACTGCGTCTTGCCAGGCGAGAGCGAGAGCACGATGGGGCGGCCCGTTTGGTCAATGGCACGGCGAATCATGTGGATCTCGTCGGTATAGAACGGACGCGAGAGGTCGTCAATCTTCAGGAAATCCACGCCCCACTCGGCGTAGAGATCCATGATGCTGTTATAATAGGTCTGTCCCGCCTCGTTGTTGCGCACGCGCAGGTTGTCCTTGAGCCATGTGCAGGGCGAGGTGGTGCCGTTATAGACCTGACTCCACGCCGTTCCCTCGCTGCCTTTCAGCTTGTAGGAAGACCCCACGACGCTCTTGGGAACGCCACGCATAATGTGGATGCCGAACTTAAGTCCCATATCGTGAATCCTGTCGGCCAACGCTTTGAAACCTTCGTTCTTGCCATCGACCATACACGACGGGAAGCGCGAAGGCGACGGCAAGTAGCGTCCATACTCATCGAGCACATACTCCTGATCGCCACGCTGGTTGTAGTTGCCGCCACCCAAGGACGGATGGTTACAGTACCAGCGTATGTCCACCACCACATACTCCCAGCCATATTTCACCAGGTCGTTGTCTACTAAGTACTTTGCGTTCTGCATCACCTCTTTCTCTGTTACCGAAGAGTAGTAGCAGTCCCACGAGTTCCAGCCCATTGGCGGTGTTATCGCCCAGGTGCGGAATGTTGCAATTTCTTCTGTGTTCTGTGCCTGCGCCATGCCCAATGAGAGCAGTGCGGAAATGATAGTAAGCGTTAGTTTTTTCATAATGCAAAAGAGCGAGGAATTACTCATATTTTGTAATGGAAATAGTCAACATCGACGTAGCCTTGTTCGCCCCGTTCATTGTAGCAGTAGATGCCGATGCGGTCACCACGATAGAAACCCCACGAGAGCTGGTACTGACCGAGCGGGATGTAGTGGTCGCCATCGAGGCTGTAAGAGAACTGGCTCATACCGTCGAGCCCCCATGTGGAGCAGAGATAGAGGGTAGTGGAACTGATGGCCTGATGTCTGGTGCGCTGGTCATTGTCCGTCCATTCCAGATAGTTGGTACCGCTTTCGTTGACGATGCCGAGCGAGGCGCTATGTTCGGCAAAGTGACAAAGACCGGCATGAAGTCCGTCAGTTGTGTGGCTGATGTCAAGTTTTACAATGACCTCATTCTGAGCGGTGCGGAAACTGCGCTGGGTGAGCGTGTTGCCGACTTTCAGGAGCCTCACCCCCTGCCCCTCTCTCAAGGCGATGGGAGTAAATGCGTAGAGACGCAGCCAACAAGGGCGTTCTTTTAGGCTCCACATATCATCACGCGGCTGATAGTTCCATTGCCATTGTGGAGCCAACAAAGAAGCATCGAAGTCATCGCTGCGTTGGAGTGACGGCTTTCTTTTCTGAGCAGCAGGCATCGGGCTTTGCCAAACCATTGTCCCCAAATCGCCTTTCGCTCGGTCGCCCATCATGGGCCAACCATCGACCCACTCGACAGGCAGCAGACTGACAATGCGCCCGCTCCAGTCGCCCGTGCCGTGATGAGTGAGAAAATACCACCGAGCCTCTCCCCCAGCCCTCCCCAAAAAGGAGGGAACATCAATGATGCCCCCCTGATTGGGCTCGTTGGCTTCACGGCAAGGGAGCAGCAACTGCCGTTCCTCGCTGAAGCTGCCCGTCATCTTCCTGTCGCGTTTGGCCAACACGTAGCGCCCTACCCCATTGCGGTGTTCACTGAAAACGAGGTAATAGTAGCCGTCGTGCCAGATGAGTTTGTTGGCCTCGCGCCCGTTGCCCTCGTTGATGAGACGGGCACTGCTGCGGTCGATGCTGCGCCCGTCTTTCGCCATGCGGAAGATGTAGGTCTTGTAGCCGTCGGCAAAGCACGTGCCCACAAACCAAGCCTGTCCCTCTTGGTCCCAAATGGCCGAGCAGTCGTCCCAGCCCAGCTCCTGCAAGAGCGGAGTCAGCGGCTCCCACGGCCCTTCCGCACGTTTCGCCGTAGTCATGAAAAAACCTTCATCGGGGGTGCCGAAGAACAGGTAGAAACGTCCTTTGTGATGGCGTAGCGTCCCAGCCCAGATGCCCCGTCCGTAGCGGTCCATCTGCTGCCAACCAAGTGCAGGTGAAATCTGCGTCAGGTCGCCGACAGCATTGCCTGCAATCTCCCAGTTCACCAGGTCGAGCGAGTGCAGAATGGTCATGCCTGGCGAAAACTGCATGGTCGAAGAGATGGCATAGTAGTCATTCCCCACGCGGATACAGTCGAGGTCGCTATAGTCGGCAGGAATCACGGGATTACGATACGTGCCGTCCGTCTGCTCACCCCACGACTTCCATTCGCCCCAGTGTACAGCATCCTGGGCATGGATGCTGATGTTCAGCAGAGTACAAAGTATGGTAATAGATAATCGGTTCATCTGGTCTTTCTTAAATAATTTACTCTAAGAAATCCAATACGTTGATGGTTCCAGCTTCCTCTTCGACATTGAGAGACGGCACTTTCTCCACCATTCTTGTGGTGCCACTTGTCTTATCGACATAGAAATGCACGAAGGCACCGGTATAGCTGCGAAATACCACCTGATACGTAGAATCCGTCTCATCGCCCATCGTCACGTACATGAGATCTGGATTATCCTCTGCTGCGCTCCAGTCATATTCTTTATGACAATAGTTGCTTACGCCTTCGAATGCCATTTCTTCCGTAATAGCTCTCAGCGTATCTTCCGTTTGCGCATCTGCGGACTGTGTATCCTTCACCTTGTTGCTATTGCATGAGCTTAAAGACAAGGCCAATAATAATGTAATAGCAAAATACTTCATCTTATTTCTTTTAATGTTTAGTTTCTGAATCAATGAATTACCTTCGTACCGAATCAGCCAGAACCTTTATGGAACCTGCTTATTCTGAATGCAAATTTAGAGCTAATAATTGATATAGCCAAATGATTCGCATAAATAATTCATTTTGTTTGGCCATACCAGCGAATACACCTACCTTTTCCATGCCAACGCCTTTTTATTGTAACCTCGGTCTCTTCTACGAATGAGGCTCTGTAAAAATAGGCATATTGTCCCTCGCCCGACCCTCTTAAGTCCCTCGCCTTACCCTCTTAGGAGACTCGCCTTACCCTCTTATGTCCCTCGCCTTACCCTCCTAAGAGGGTCAACCCGGTCAATCCCACGCACTATGGGGGGTCTTTTTAGCACCTTCAAGGACGCAAAAAACGCTTTTTTGTCCCGTTTTAGTGTTTTTTCACGCGCCTGAACCTATTTTGTTGGAGATATTTATTTATTTTTGTACTCAAAATAGGCCAAAAACGAGCCTTGACATCTCCATTTTTACCAATTTTGAATGTTTCATGAATAAGACAACTCTGGAATTTGTAACATATTGCATCGGCAAACTGTCGCAAGTGCTTCACTTGCCACAGCAAGAGGTGTACCGACGACTGAAACGGTCGGGCATTTTATATGACTACATCGTTCCCTCATACGATGTGCTGCACACATTCAGTTCCCGCTACCTGGTGGAAGACTTGACTGAATACATGAGGGAGAAAGGAGAGTTGGCTTCATGATGTATACAGTTATGAGCGAAGAAAGCAAACAGATAATCCGTAGCGCACAATGCGCTCGAATCATAGCAGCCATCAGTGAAATGCATAACATAACCCTTCAAGAGGCTGCTGATATATTCTACAACTCCGATACTGCCACCCTCATTGAGGATGGCATTGCTGATTTACATTGCCGAAGTGACAAATATTTGGCAGAGGAAGTTTGGAATGAATATCAGGAGTAATAATGAAGTTGACCCAGTATGTCCCCAGTAATGTCGTAAGCGATGTCGGTAGTTCTTTCAGTAAGTTGTCGGTAGCGCATCTTACTGATAGACAAAAGAAAATACGTGAATTGATATTAAAGGATGCCTTTATATCTACGCAGCAAATGTCGGTAGTCTTGTCGGTAGTTAAGCGAACTGTTGAACGTGACCTCGCAGCCATGCAAAAACAGGGTGTTTTGATTCGCGAAGGAAACACAAGTGCTGGCCACTGGATAGTTATTGAGCCACACGCATAATAGAAGAAACAAGATTGTGACTGGAAGACATTTGCGAGCGTCTTCAAATGAAAAGTATGAGATAAGAAAAGAAAAAAGAGTAATAATCATAATGACTACAACAAAGAAAATAAATGCGAATGGCACGGAAATTTCCGCGCGACGTTCACGCACCACCATCGAATACCTTGATGTGTGGGAGCATTTGCATAATCCCGAGTTTAAACGCATCGGATTCGATGCGTTTAGACAGTATGCTGGTCTGAATGCCTTCTCTCTAACCATTCAAGGTAGAACTCCAGTGCGTGTTTGAGGATAGCTGTAAGAAGGAAGAAGAGGAGTAAACAGGTTCTTTATGCCTACTGACCAGAGCCCAAAGGGTGTTTAATGTGTAACAAATAAATCTCAATAATATGGCATTTAGTTGGATTCCATTTTACAAAGAGTTTGCTCAGAAACTGTTGCAGTTCAGGAGCAATAGGAAACCGTTGGTAGATTGGATTTATGGCAATATTGACGGTAGCTTGATTAAGCATTTTAAGGATGCTCCCGATGGCAGGCGAGTTCCTGACACCGATCCGTTTACAGTAATGGCGATATTTAATCGTGGTATTACGGAAGATAAAAGAATAGATATTTGTACAAGGTTTAAGGAATATCTGAAAATTGCCGCACCTGTGCCACAAGACTTCAGCGGAATACCCGTTATGAACACTCAGAGGTCAAACTTCATGGCTTTTGAGATTAACAGAAAAGATGGAGATATAGAACGACTTTGGAATGTCTTTGAGGATGCTGTGTTGAACAAAGATATAAAGGCTTCTTATAACGCATTGGGTCATCAATATCTTATCAAGTTTAACCTTACAATAGGTCTTTTCTGGATACGTCCAGACAAATACTTGCCGCTTGATGGCAATAGTCAGGACCTGTTGAATGCTTTAGGTATTTCTTTCGACAAATCTAAGTTCCTGCCCTATGAAGAGTATGTAAAAGTCATGCACGTACTTACAGATAGAATGACTTCTGAATCACTGGGATTCTCTGACTATGCCGAGTTTTCTGCTTTTGCCTATCAGCAGAAACAAAGTGAGGGAAAACCGGAAAAACCTCAAGCAGGTAGTTCCATCGCTTACTGGCTCTATTCCCCAGGTGAGAAGGCGTCGAAATGGCCACAATGTACAAGTGAGGGTATCATGTGCATAGGTTGGGACAGCTTAGGGGATTTGACTGAATATGCTTCACGCGAAGATATGCAGAAGGCCATTAAGGCCAACTATCCTTCAGATGGTTCTGCTAAAAACGATTCTTTAGCTGTCTGGCAATTTGCGAATGACATAAGACCTGGCGATATTGTTATAGCCAAGAAAGGCAAATCAAAGATTGTAGGCAGAGGCATAGTTACAGGTAATTATGAATATAACCCAGCTTATGGCGACTTCTGCAATGTACGTACTGTTAAATGGACTCATATAGGAGAGTGGGAAGCGCCCCATGACAGTGTGTTGAAAACCTTGACAGACATCACTAAGTATCCTGAATACGTAAAGGAAATAGAGAGCCTGTTTGCTCCCTATGAAGGGAAGCATTACTGGTGGCTGGTGGCCAAACCCAAAATTTGGAGTTTGAGCGAAATGAAATTGGATGAGGTACAAGACTACACCCTCTACAATGATAATGGAAACCAGCGACGCATATTCCAAAATTTCCTGAATGCTAAAGAAGGAGATAAGGTGATAGGCTATGAAGCAACCCCCACCAAGCAGATTGTCGCCATTCTAGAGATAGCTAAGGCTAACGATGGTCAAAGCATTTGGTTCAAGAAGAAAGAAACGCTGAGCACACCTATCAATTATGCAGCACTGAAAGGCGTACCTGAACTTCAGAACATGGAGTTCTTCGTGAATTCAAATGGTTCCTTGTTCAAACTCACAGAAAATGAGTTTAATTCCGTCATGGAGCTTATCCGAGAGGATAATCCTATAACTCCGATAGTGCCTGCAAAAAAATATACAGAAGAGGATTTCTTGAAAGATGTGTTTGTTAAAGCCGAGGATTTGAGAACACTTAAGTCTCTTCTGTTGAGGAAAAAGAACCTCATCCTGCAAGGTGCACCTGGTGTTGGTAAGACTTATGCAGCAAAGCGCCTTGCCTATGCTATTATGGGAGAAGTCGATGATGAACGCATCGAACAAGTGCAGTTCCATCAGAATTACAGCTACGAAGACTTCATGATGGGATATAAGCCAAACGATGATGGTGGATTCGATATGCTGACAGGTGTGTTTTACAATTACTGCAAGAAAGCTACAGCGGCAGATAGGGATAAACCATACTTCTTTATTATTGATGAGATTAACCGTGGTAACCTAAGTAAAATATTTGGTGAGCTACTGATGTTAATTGAGAATGATTACCGTGACAAACCAATCAAACTGTCTTATCGTGATGAGAAGTTTGCCGTGCCTTCCAATCTGCATATCATCGGTATGATGAATACGGCAGACCGCTCACTCGCAATGATTGACTATGCGCTGCGTCGCCGCTTCAGTTTCTTCGGGATGAAACCAGGATTTGAGTCAGAAGGCTTTAAAAACTATCTTGATAGTATCCAAGATTCCCGCTTAAACAAAGTGGTGAATGCAGTGATAGAGCTTAACAAGTCCATTGAAAGTGATGATTCACTGGGTAGTGGTTTCTGCATCGGACATAGCTATTTCTGTAATCTAAGAACAATTACCGACAATCTCTTAGCTGATATAGTTGAATATGACATCATTCCAATGCTTCGAGAGTATTGGTTCGATAACGATAATAAGTTCAAGGAAGAATCTCAGAAACTGAAAGATGCTCTCAAATGACCACTGATAAAGGCATACTTATTCGAAACATCTACTACATGTTGGCTTATGCTTTCCAAGAGCTTAGGCAGAATAACTATGCAGAAATAGATGGTGAGGATTTTGATGAGATTTATGACTTGTTCGCTGAGATCTTAACAAGAGGTATATCTTTCCAACTGAAACAAGGATTACACCGCGAGTACATTCATCGTCGCGAGTCTCTAAACACCATCAGAGGAAAGATTGACATTAACGGAACCATCTCGCTACGAACAAAAAATAGCAATCAAGTGGCTTGTGAGTATGATGAACTGTCGGAAGACAATATTTACAATCGTATCTTAATGACAACGGTTGATATCTTGCTGAAACATTCACATGTTAAGAAAAGCCGGAAGTCAGCTTTGAAAAGGCTGATGTTATTCTTCTCAAATGTTCAGTCCATAGATGTGAAATCAATCCATTGGAATACACTTCGTTTCGACAGAAACAATCGCAACTACAGGATGTTATTATACATCTGCTACTTCATTCTTGATGGCCTGTTGATGACCACAGAAGATGGACAATACAAAATGCGAGAGTTCTCTGATGAGCACATGAACCGTCTATTTGAGAAATTTGTTCTGGAATACTACAAGAGACACCATCCGAACCTAAATGCAAGAGCAAGCCAGGTGGAATGGAATATAGAAAAAGAACTGTCAACAGAAAGCATATTACCCATCATGCAGACAGACATTATGCTCACTATGGGTGAAAGAACTCTGATCATAGACACTAAGTATTATGGCAGCTCCCTACAGTCCCAATTTGACAAAAAGACCATCCACTCAGGAAACCTCTATCAAATTCATACGTATGTGACCGAGTATGACAAAGAACACTCTGGAAAAGTTGATGGAATGCTACTCTACGCCAAAACACAGGAAGCTATAGTGCCAGACGGGCAAATGAAAATGACAGCTGGCAACACTATCTATTTCCGTACACTTGATTTGAACCAAGAGTTCAAGGATATTGAGCAACAGTTGAAAAAGCTAATAGAAACAATATGTTAGGTGCAATAATAGGAGACATCGCAGGAAGCCGTTTCGAGTTTAATCCGACAAACGATTATAACTTTGAAATCTTCGCAGCCGGTTGTGACTATACAGATGATACAATCTGTACAGTGGCTGTCATGGATGCGATTTTGCATGGCAAAGATTTCGGAGAAACGTTGCACCAATGGTGTAGGCGTTATCCAGACCCCATGGGAGCGTATGGAGGACGCTTTTATGAGTGGGTTCAAAGCAGAGACCCGCAACCATATAACAGCTTTGGCAATGGTGCTGCTATGCGCGTAAGTCCCGTGGCTTGGTTCGCAGATAGTCGAGAGAAGGCTTTGAAGTTGGCAGCAAAGACTGCCGCCATCACTCACAACCACCCAGAAGGCATCAAAGGAGCGCAGACAGTGGCGCTAGCCATACACGATGCACGTCAGGGCATGGATGTCAAAGCAGTTTTAGATGATTGTGTGAAGTTCTCTGGTTACAATATAGATCTAACGCTGGAAGATGTACTAAATAAGTTCGATGAAACCTGCCAAGGGACTGTACCTGTCGCTCTTTGGATTATCGGACAAAGTTTAGACTTTGAGGATGCTATCCGTAGAGCTGTTAGCCTTGGAGCAGATGCAGACACACTTGGTGCCATCGTTGGCAGCATAGCAGAAGCAATATGGGGCATTCCTGATGACATGATGATGGAAGCACTCGAATTCCTGCCCATGGAGATGGTTTCCATTGTTGTACGCTTCTATAACCGCTACGTGCCAGACACCATCTTACGTGGCTATGGGGATGAGGGTGCTGCAGAAGACTTGTTGAAAGAAGAGAATATAAGAGAAGAGAAAGAGGATCGTTTGCGCCAGTATCGTAAGGAAAAGCGGCTCCTGAAACTTGACAAACAGGATGGTACCTATGAGCGCCAGCTAATAAAGGACTTTATTGAGAAGAAGCTGGATGGAGATATAGACCGCTTGACCAGTTTTGACTTCAAAACCTTAGAAAAGGATGAGTGTTTCGGTGATTGCCAGGGATTTGCCTTCTCTGTTGAGAAAAGCAATATCATGAAAGCTATCATGTCCGTAGTCTTTGCAGACTTGTGGCCAGGTTTGACTCAGGACTCGCTGGATAACTATACGTATAATGTGTCACGAATCAACCAAATGCACTATCTTTTTGGCGCAAATATCATGGACCAGTACTTCAAAGGGATGCAGAACTTCCATCCCACGAAGGAACAACACGAGAGAGCCGTCAGAGTAAGCCATTTGCTTGACACTATCGGTAACCTATGGGTGTTGCCAGGACATATAGATGCAGACAAAGACACCTACCACTATCACGGTTATGCAGATCTTTTTTTGAAAGACCTATATAATGTTATGATAGGAGGTGGAGTGGCTCATCCTGATTTGAAGGCTTCTGTGTATAATACACGGAAGCAAATGGGACATTTGAAAGGAGCTGAAGGATTTGACAAGATGGCAAGAGGTTTGTTCCTTGATGATTTCCTCGGCCATGACGGGAAACCGGCTGACGTGCTGCCACAGATTTGGTTTTTGATGAAGTCCCTGAAGTCGGAAACTTATTTCAAGGCCGTTGATGATTACTGCACCTTCATGGAAAGCTTTGTGCCAAAACGTGCCAGTTTCATTGTGGAGAAGCTTAGAAGAGAGCTTTCACAAGAGAACCGAACCATGCAGTATCATATCAAAGAACTATTGGAAGAGGAGAAACAGAATGTATTTTCAAATATGGGTCACTCATTTTTGGAAGCTATCAAGAAAGTGGTCAAAGACAAGAAGCATAAAGACAAGTCATATCTGTTCGAGACGCTCGATGCTCTAAGCTTAAAAGATGGTTACGCTCTTGGGCTGAAACTGGCAGAAGATGTAGGAATGGGTGATGAATCATATTTCTATACCTATCCTATTAAAAATAGCAAAGTCCTCAAACCAGAGCCACCAATTCCTACAGAAATTTTTGACGATAATGAGGAGGAAGAGATTGAAGTATGGGAAAAGGGACCTATACCAGGACATATAAATGTAAAACGAACAGCCCTTGGTATCTGGCAGGCGTATCTTTTTAGCATCGCTCCTACCGTGATGCCTACATTCTGGCATGGTGGGTATATCAGACGAACTTATATCTTTAGCCACAAAGACCTTGAAGGAATCGATGAGTTGCGCTTTAATGATAAAGCACCTTTGTTTGGCATCAAAGATGTGGTGTCGCCAAAGGTTAAGATTCGAGGTGAAGAAGGTACAATAGAATGCTGCTATTGGAGCGAATGGGGCGGACTTTATCGCGATACTTTGAAAATCATATACGCGAATAACACTGTTTTATCAATTAAAAGTATAAAGGAGGAAGTACTATACGAATACGATTGTGGTATTTGTTTCTAGTGCAAGACAACATACAATGAGTTACACATACAAATATCCAAGACCAGCAGTCACCTCAGACTGCGTGGTTATTACGAGAGAGGCAGTACCAAAAGTACTGCTCATTCAAAGGGGCAATGAGCCTTTCAAGGACTGCTGGGCTTTCCCTGGCGGGTTCATGAACATGGATGAGACCACGGAGCAATGCGCTGTTCGAGAGTTGGAAGAAGAAACAGGGTTAGTTGTTTCAGAGCTTCAACAAATAGGTGCATACTCCAAAGTGGACCGTGACCCACGCGGGCGAACTGTCACCGTTGCCTATCTTGTTCGTATAGATGCGCCCGTTCCTGTTATTGGTCAGGATGATGCCGCTAAAGCAGAATGGTTCCCTCTATCAGCTTTGCCACCTCTGGCCTTCGACCATGAGGATATCATACGAGATGCCATTAAGCTATTGGATTGTGAGTGATGAACTGAATATTGAATACTTTTTTCTATGAAGTACCCCTGTGAGAACTGCAAGCTACGTGCTGCTTATGACAAGAATCCGAAGTCATTAATCGGACGCTTCTGGCGCTGGCAAATAAACTTCTGCCCCAGCTGGCGAGGCTATTTTAAGTCGTTGCCACCCGAGAAACAGGAGGAGCTGCGCAAGAAGTATAACTTTACAAAGTATCAGCATTAATATGTATTTGGGCAAAGCAGCCTTTATGGATTGGTGAACAGCTTTACTATGACGTGAGCGGTGAGGCACCAATGGTGGTCTTTGTGCCAGGTGTGAAAAACACCACGGGGCTTGTGTTGACCTACGATGATATGCCAGAACTGACAGCGCCCATCACTATTGACGACAACGGAATGTTCGCCATTAACGACATCACTATAAATAATTGAACAACAATAAGAAAATGAAAAAATGGATGCAATGGGTGCTTACCGCCGCCCTCATTTGCGGTAATCTCGTGCAGGTTTCGTGTTCGAACGAGGACGAGCCTGCGGAACAGGACAAAGCGTACCAGGGTGTACCGCTTGTCATTCTCGATACCGACATCGCTTCGTCCACCGACGACCTCTTCGCATTAGAGATGCTGTATCGCTATGACGAACAGCAGTTGTGTCGGTTGCTGGGTGTCGTGGTAGATCGTGAGGGTGAGGCGAATGCTGATTTTGTCGATGTGATGAACACGTATTTCGGTCATCCGGATGTTCCTGTCGGACTTGTGCGGGATGGCATCAAGGATCCGAAGGTATGGATAGACTATGCAAAGGTGGCCTATATGACTGAGGCGGATGGCATCACTCCGATGTTCTCGCGTACCTTCGACCCAAACGAGCGTATTCCCGACGGCTATAAGCTTTATCGCCGTCTGCTTTCTCAGCAGCCCGACCACTCGGTGAGCATCGTGTCAATAGGCTTCGTCACCTGTCTGGCACAGTTGCTACAGTCAGAAGCAGATGAATACTCTGCCCTGAGCGGCGCAGCACTCGTGCACCAGAAGGTGAAGTGTATCTACTTGCAGGGTGGTGTCTTTGGTGATGCAGAAGAATCTGACTACAACTTTGCCCAGGGCATCACGTTTGCTCAAGCATTCTTCGAGCTGTGGCCGAAAGATGTGGACATGGTCTTCTCGCCCATGGAGGTGGGACAGACCGTGGAATACACCCCCGAGCAGGTCATCGCCGACGTGTCGTGGACTGACCGTCATCCCATCAAGCAAGTGTATATGACGTGCGAGTGCGATACGGGACAGAGGATGTGGGACACGATGTGTGTCATTCAGGCAGTAGAGGGTGATGCGCTCTTCTCCCTCAGCGAACGTGGCACCATCCGTATTACGCCGCAGGCCTACACCATCTTTACCCCGTCTGCTACAGGAAACGTGCGCTACCAACTGCCAGACAACGCCCAATGGAGCGACATGATGCTGGAGAAAATCAGGACGATGAACAAGAAGCAATTGTGATATGAGTCTCCCCAGGTTCATCGTATGGGTCATCATGCTCGCCTTGCCGATGGTGGGAAGGGCACAGCAACAGAAGGAAATCCTGCGCATGAGCGACAGCCTTTTCTTCAAGACCGACGAGGCGCGTAGGATTGGTGACCAGTTGCTGCTCTTTCAGCGCGTCACGGGCGGCTGGCCGAAGAACAACGACATGGTGAAGCCGCTGACGGACGAGGAAGCTGATAGCGTGAAGGCCAGCAGGTCGCGTCAGGATGACTCGACCATCGACAATCACGCCACCACCATACAGATGGTGTTCCTTGCCCGCCTCTTCCAACAGACGCGGGACGTGCGCTACAAAGCTGCCTTCTGTCAAGGTGTGGAGTTCCTGCTCGGCGGACAATATGCGAATGGTGGCTGGCCTCAGTTCTGGCCAAAGAACAGTGGCTATCAGGTGCATATCACCTACAACGACGATGCGATGATTGACGTGATGAAGCTCCTGCGGGATGTGCTGAAACATAAATACCCCTACGATACGACATTGGTGGATGAGCCTCTGCGGCGGCGTTGCGAGCAGGCCTTCAACAAGGGTGTCGATTGCATCCTGCGCACGCAGATTGTAGTGGATGGCGAGCCCACCGTCTGGTGTCAGCAACACGACCACGAGACGTTGCAACCCGCGAAGGCACGCGCTTATGAGTTGCCCTCATTTGTCTCCCACGAGAGCGCCACCATCGTCGCCTTCCTGATGCAGCTTCCTGACCCCGATGAGCGCATCATCCGTGCTGTCAACGGCGCCATGAAATGGTTTGCAGCTCACCAACTGGAGGGCGACCATCCGCTGTGGGCACGCTTCTATGACTTGCAGGAGGGTCTTCCCTTCTTCTGCGACCGCGACGGACAGCCTCGGCGGCGCCTGGAGGACATCAGTGAAGAACGTCGCAACGGCTACAGTTGGTTCAGCAAAAGCCCCGCGGCGCTGTTTGAGCAGTATGAGAAATGGAGAAACAACGTACATACATCGCTATAGACCTGAAATCGTTCTACGCCTCGGTGGAGTGCGTGGCACGGAGGCTGGATCCGCTCACGACGAACCTCGTGGTGGCGGACGTAAGCCGCACGGAAAAGACGATTTGCCTGGCTGTGTCGCCATCGCTGAAGGCTTACGGCATTGGTGGCAGGGCTCGTCTGTTCGAGGTGGTGCAGCGGTTGAAGGAGGTGAACTATGAGCGTCGGGCCAAGAGCGGATGGCGGCTGACGGGTAAGTCGGCCAACGATGTGGAACTGAAGGCACATGCTGATTGGGAGGTGGACTACATCGCCGCTCCACCGCGCATGGCTCACTATATCAAAGTGAGCACCCAGGTGTATCAGACCTACCTTAAATATATAGCGCCCGAGGATATCCACGTGTATTCGATTGACGAGGTGTTCATGGACGTGACGGAGTATCTCACGCTTTACCATACGACGGCTCACAAGCTGGCCATGAAGATGATTCGCGATGTGCTGGCCACTACGGGCATCACAGCCACGGCGGGCATAGGCACGAACATGTATCTGGCAAAGGTGGCTATGGACATTGTTGCGAAGCACGTGCCGGCGGACAAGGACGGCGTACGCATCGCTGAGTTGGACGAGATGAGTTACCGCCAGCAGTTGTGGAATCATCGCCCGCTGACGGCTTTCTGGCGTGTCGGACGCGGCATAGCGGCTAAACTGGCTGAATACGGCATTACGACGATGGGCGAGATAGCACGCAAATCCATACAGAACGAGGATTTCTTCTATCGCCTCTTCGGCGTGAATGCGGAGCTGCTCATCGACCATGCCTGGGGATGGGAACCCTGCACCATAGACTACGTGAAGGCTTACCGCCCAGAGACGAACTCCTTCAGCAGCGGACAGGTGCTGCAGGAACCTTATACAGCTCCGAAAGCCCGCATCGTCATCGGCGAGATGGCTGACACAATGACGCTGGATCTCTTTGCCAAGCGGATGGTGACCGACCAAATCGTACTGACCGTGAGCTACGATGCAGTCAACCTCACAGACCCGGCCATCCGAGCTAAATACAATGGCCCCGTCGTGGTGAACTACTACGGGAAACCTGCTCCCAAACATGCTCACGGAACAGAGAACTTCGATTCGCCGACATCAGTTTCATCACTCATCATAGAAGCAACACTACGGCTCTTCGACCGCATCGTGAATCCTGACCTGCTGATACGACGGCTGAACCTGACCGTGAATCATGTCATCCCAGAAGATCAGGTGAAGCATGACAACGCGCCGCAGCAACTGGATCTTTTCACGGATTATGAAGCTAAGCGGCAGGAAGCCGAACAGAAGCAAGCGGCCCTTGAGAAGGAACGCCGTATGCAGGAGGTACAGTTGTCCATCAGAAAACGCTTCGGCAAGAATTCCCTACTGCGCGGCATGAGCTACACAGAGGGTGCTACGCAGAAACAGCGTAATGAACAGATTGGCGGACATAACGCATAGTACATAATGAATATGGATTACAGCGATATCATCAACCTCCCTCATTATGAGTCTAAACGTCATCCACGTATGTCGATGATGGCTCGCGCCGCACAGTTTGCCCCGTTTGCTGCCCTCACGGGTTACAACGAGGCAATAGATGAAACGGCTCAGCGAAATGCTGAGGAAATGTTATCTTAAGGCCACCCCGTCCTTATAGGCATTGCCCACCTTCTCGCCTAACGAAAGGTAAATCTTGTTCATCCAGTCGAAGGCCAGGGGGTGGAACTTGTCGAACGACACCTTGCCGTTCTCGCCAAGGATACTTTCGTCAAGGCTCACGTTTACTATCTCGCCCACCAGTCGCCACGTCTCGGGGTCGTAGCTCTTCACACGACACTCTACGGCAAAGGGCAGCTCGTCAATCAGCGGCGCATCCACGAACTCCGACTTCGTTGTGTGGAATCCCGATTTTTCAAACTTGTCGGCCACCTTGTCGCCTTTCGTAATGCCCAGATAATCGCACTCGGTCGCCGTCTCGACTGTTCCCATGCTCACCACGAAAGCCTGTCGCGCCAGGATGCCTTTCAGCGTGTGGCGTTCCGAGGCTACTGTAATCTCAACTCCTTCTCATTGCTTATGCCGCCCCAAACGGCCAGCATCGCACAAGGTTTCTCGTTCTCAACTTCGTATGCCGACAGCATCAGCACTGGCATCGGCATAATGTAGGGCTTCGGCCCGATGTTCTTTCTTGCCATAGTTATCTTATTTTATTCTCTTTTCAAACTTAAACAGCCCATCTTCCTGGTCAAACTGCTCTGGCATGTGCGGGTCAGGATGATACTCGTTAAAGAATTCAACGGCATGGAATCCTAAGCGGTTGATGTAGAAGTGGATGTTGCGACGGTCGAAATAGGGCGTACAGGTTTCCCACACCTCTATTTCAGGATGCAGCGCCTCAATGGCTTTCCAGATGTCCTGTCCGATGCCCTTGCTCTGCACGCCTACCTTCACATAAAGAAACGACAATTCACCGTGATGCTTAGCGGCATCGATGGCAATGATGGCACCGCCCACACGCTGGTCGTCAGTATCGATAGCCTCATAGGCTTCTGCTCCTTCAGCCTCTAACGACTGATAGAAGTCCTTATCGGGCAGCACTTGCCACTGATTGTCGTCTTTATAATACGACTGAAAGCCATGCTGGAATGCCTCCTGCATTTCTTCCTTCATAGCAACGGTCTGGTCAGTCCTAAGTTTTATTAATTGTATCTTCATATTTCTTACGAATCTAACCAGCGTTTGACGGTGGCAACCTTGTCTTTGCTCACGATGATTTCTGCATCGGGAAAAGCGGTGACATGGATGCGCATCTTGCCGAGGAAATAGGTGGAGAGTTTGCTGACGGCTGCGGCACTGACGATGAACTGGTGGTTCACACGCATGAAGCGCTGCGGGTCGAGTTGGCTCTCGGCTTCTTCGAGTGTCAGAGCCAGAGGGTGGGTATTGCCCTGAAGGGTGCAGAGGTGCACCACACCGTCACGTATTGTAATGTGGCTTACGTTGCTCACAGGGACAATCAAGTATTCATCGGCACGATGGGGAATCAAAAAGCGCTCGCGATAGCGGATGGTCTGACTCTTTACGGAGGCCAGCAGTTGGGCGATGGCGTCAGTTGTAGATGGAGAATTGACAACTGGCTTTACCTTCGCCAAAGCCGCATGAAGTTCCTCGCTGTCGATGGGCTTCAGCAGATAGTCGAGACTATTGAACTGGAAGGCTTGCACAGCATATTGGTCGAAAGCAGTGGTGAAGATGACGGGGATAGCCGTCGGCACCGTCTTCAGCGACTCAAAGCTCAGACCGTCACCCAGTTGGATATCACTCAATATTAGATGTACCTCAGAACCATCTTTGGCAAAGAAATCCTTCACCTCAGCATTGCTGGCACATACGCCAACGATCTCGTGCTCTCCCTCCAGCATCCTGCGCAGACGGTCGGCACTGCTCTGTTCGTCTTCTATAATCAGTATCTTCATAAATCCGTAAAATCCGTGTAATCCGTGTTCGTTAAATAATCAGTGGTATTATTACGCAATAGTCTTCCGCTGTCTCGCATATCTCTACCTTCTTGTCCGTCAGCAGACGATAGCGCTCTGCGATGTTATGCTGGCCTACATTTGTTGATTCAGCCGTTGTGATAGGCTGCTTTTTGTTGCTCACGCTGATGCGCTTGCCTTTGGCAGCCACGTCGATGATGAGCGGACGGGCTGTGGTGTGCTCGTTGTGCTTGATGGCATTCTCTATCAGCATCTGCAGGGCGGCGGGCGGCAGCGAGCCTTCGCAATCCTTCACTTCGTCGGCTATCCTCACCTGTATGCCCTTGCCGAATCGCTGCTGCAGGAGCGACAGGTAGCGCTGCAGGAACTCCAGTTCCTCCTGTAGTGTCACCGTACTGTGGTCGAGGTGCGACAGTGTATAGCGATACACCTTCGAGAGATTCATCAGATAGCTGGACGCCCGCTTGGGATCTACCTCGATGAGGTCGGCCAGGATGCTAAAGTTATTGAACACAAAGTGCGGACTCAACTGGTTCTCCAGCGCCTGCAAGCGAAATTTGTCGCGCTCGCGTTCAGCCTTCTCCCTTGACCGCCAGTAGTAGAGCGTTACCACCGTGGTGAACAGACAGCAGGCGGCATAGTCCACCAGTATCATGCCCGACGTGAAGGGCCATCCCTGACGCAGCATTTCCCTAAACTCCTTGTCGGTTATCAGCCACATCAGGTAGTAGAACAGCAGTCCCAGCAGCGATAGCCCCAGCACCAGGAATACTCCGTGTATGATTCGTCTCGTCTTCATTCTGCGGCAAAAATACAAAATAATATGGTAATAATCATCAACACCTAAACTTCTGGCATATTAATTATTGTTTTTTAAGTTGGCGATATTCTTCAATTTTCTTCATTTCTTCAATAATCTGTGGGTCGTCGGATGCAGCAAAAGCTACGGGCTTGAACCTTTCCTGCAACGACTGGAAGATGACGAAGAGGGCGGGGACGACGAAGAGAAGGCCGAGGGTGCCGAGGAGCATGCCGCCGACAGTGCCCACACCCACCGTGCGGCTACCATTGGCACCGGCACCCGAGGCGAACATTAGCGGAAGCATGCCGAAGATCATGGTGAGCGAGATCATGAGAATAGGACGTAATCGCATTTTGGCAGCAAAGAAGGCACTCTGCTTAAGCGTCATTCCTGCATGGCGGCACTGGGTGGCGTATTCGGTGAGGAGGATGGCGGTCTTGCAGAGCAGGCCGATGAGCATGATGAGACCCACCTGAAGATAAATGTTGTTCTC
>Ga0310696_10003560_pt1 | contig 19377 bp, 10 predicted proteins | sample AusTroGonzalo_MG_4_FD_203885 | JGI IMG/M metagenome (GOLD analysis project Ga0310696, IMG submission 203885) | Bovine rumen microbial communities from tropical cattle in Woodstock, Queensland, Australia - Gonzalo_02 (v2) (version 2) | ecosystem: Host-associated > Mammals > Digestive system >... | reverse complement strand
ATGGGTGGACATGTCGAACCATGGCGCCGTGACCGATAAACCGTATAGCGCATCTGGAAAGAATAACTATGGTCTGGATATTGCTGCCACGGCTGAAGTGGGCGTGAATATCAACGGATTCATGGATAAACGTTGGAATGATGATAATAAGAAACGTCCGCACCCGATTTACATGCGTGTAGCAGCATTTGTGGACTATGGCGTAGCTAATCTCTCTCCCAAACAAGAGGGACCGATGGCGATGGCAGATGAAAACGATATCCATACCCGTTCGTTACATACCTCTGAATGGGCTACTGGTCGTTTGAATAGTTTGCTGGTAGGCGTTAAGTTCACAGCATTGCTGCAGATGAATAAGCCGCAACCTCCGAAACCTGAGAAACCGGCGATGGTGATAGAGGTGGTGGATGCAGAGACGTATGCAGGTATCAATGCCGCTACTGTGGATGTCACGCCGAAACAAGGCAAAGCGCCGCGTACGATGCGCCGTACGACGAATAAGAAGGGTCTTGTTACCATCAAGACTGCTCCGGGTCCGTATCATCTGGCACTTTCGCATTCGGAGTATGAACCGCTCGAACATGATTATAGTCATGGTGATTGGAACGATACCCTGACGCTGGCAATGACGCCGAAACCCAAGCCGGAACCGGAACCCGAACCGATCATTATGTTGGATGATAAACCGATAGTGCGTGAACAACCGATCATTATGAAGAACTTGTTCTTCGCTACCAACGAGACAACGATCTTACCGGCATCGGAACCGGAATTGCAACGCTTGCTTAAACTGTTGAATGAGCATCCGCAGCTCCGCATCCGTATCACCGGTCACACGGATAATGTAGGTTCTGATCAAGATAACCAGATTCTGTCGGAAGGTCGTGCCAATAGTGTACGTAACTACCTGATTGAGCGTGGAGTAGCTGCTGATCGCATCGAAGCAGAAGGAAAGGGCGAAAGCCAACCGATCACTACGAACGATACGGAAGAAGGTCGTGCACAGAACCGTCGTGTTGAATTTATGATTTTGTAAACACTTGAAGAAATATCTATACATACTACTATTCTGTCTGCTGTCGATGCCGATAGCCGCGCAGATTGTGTACCAATGCGACTTTGAGAATGGAGACGAACGTACGCAATGGCGTATGAATATCGGTAAAAACCCAACGCTCATCAGTCGTCTGGAGAATAAATGGTATATTGGCTATGCAGGCAATCATGGAGAGGAAGGTAGTTATGGTTTATTTATGTCCAATGATGGGACACATGCTACCTTTACCAATAATAACGCTGCTATTGTGTATGCATATCGCGATTTAGAACTGCAACCGGGTGATTATTATATTTCTTTTGATTGGCGTAGCAATTCGTCTTCTATTTCTGGAGAAGGTATGTATGTGTGCCTTGTTCCTCTTTCCGATCAGTCTGTTAGTATTAACAGTGCTGCTCAGACTGTGCCGGAATGGGTGACACGTTATGCGCTCAATCAATCGGTATTGGGAGGACAGGCTACATGGCAGTTACACCATGCGAAGACTACCGTTATGCAGAATGTGGGTACGCAATATCGATTGGTAGTGGCATGGTTTCAAAACGGTACCAAGATATCTACACCGCCTTCCGGCATGGTGGATAATATTGTCATTATGGGCGCGCAGAAATGTGATGAGCCAACAAATATAGGTTATACACTTGATGCACAGGCCCTGCATTTAACGTGGCGCGGAACGGCTGACTATTACGATGTGAAGGTGTATGATTACAATGAAGACAGATGGCAGATTTTTAGTCCGGTAGTGGGGCGTAAAGTGGATATCGGTAATTTAAGTGAAGGAGTACACGATATCTTTATTCGTGCGCATTGCGGTGATCTAATTTCGGAGTACGTACTTTTTAAGCCGTTTTATTATAAAAAAGGCAATCGTTGTATTGAGTATCTGGCTGTGGATGACCAAAATCATTGTCGTTGTTACACAGGAAGTTATACCAATCAGCGCGAGTCGCTGAAACGTGTTTCTTTTTCGGAACTAATGAACGGATCGAACTATCAAGGAGAATCCGCTCCCTTGTTCTCGCTGCATATAATGCCGGAAGAATACGATCCGTTTACCGACTATAAGTTGCGAACAAAACCGAAAAATGCAATAGCTTCTGTTCGTTTAGGTCGTTTTGAACCAACCTTTGGTGCTTGTACGGAGTATAACTATACCGTACCCGATGGAGACCATTCCATTTTGATGCTACGTTATGCAGTTGTACTGCCTAACCCGCACCCGGATAATGATCCTCCGGCTAACCCGAAATTCAAATTAGAGGTATTGGCTAACAACCAACCTATTCATGACAGTTGCGGTATCGCTGATTTTATGTCCAATTATGGAGAGGCGGCATCGTGGAATGAATCGACAACTGCCGGTCAAGCTGTCTTTTGGAAAGATTGGACGGAAGTGGCGATAAACCTTCGTGAATACGTAGGTCAACGTATTACCGTTCGCTTGATGACAACGGGATGTAGTATGCAGGCTCATGGCGGCTATGCTTATTATACGCTTGAATGCGAGGATGGCCAATTAACCGGTATTAACTGTGGTGATATCCCGACCACTCAGTTTGTGGCTCCGGCAGGATTTGACTATGCTTGGTATCTGCCAGATACCCCGAATGTGATATTAGGAACGGATCGTATCTTTGATGTGGATCCGATGGATACACTCATCTATAATGTGGATGTAATATCCAAAACAAACAACCGTTGTTATTATACTTTGGATGCAACGGCGATTCCTCGATTCCCGGTAGCAGAGGCAACGGCTGTTAAAACGGATGACCGATGTGAGAATACAATAGTATTCCATCATACATGCCATGTTAAATACAAGAACCAGATTACGGAGCAGGAATGGCATACGGAGCAACCGGTAGAGACCATTGTATGGGACTTTGGTGATGGTTCCAAACAATTGGCTACGCTTAACGAATATGTGACCCATACCTATCCTCGCGACGGTGGAAATTTTACGGCAACGATCACAGCAGGCATAGTGGATGACTTGTGTCAAGTTCAATTGGCCCTTCCAGTGAACCTGCCAAAAATCGGCGTTGATCCGATTGTGGTACATGCGGATGTGTGTGAAGGCGATTGCTATCGCTATAATGGGGTATATTATTGTAATACGTATATAGATACTATATATTACCAGTCTTCAGGTGGATGCGACAGTACGGTGATATTTGATATTATCATGCACGAACGCAATCATGAAGCCTCAGCCGGTTTGTGCGAAGGAGAAGGGTTTAAATTTGGAGATGAGGTTTTGTATGAACCGGGCGAATATACGCATACCTTCCAAAGTAGTGTGGGATGTGATAGCGTCGTAAAACTGACTTTGGAGGTAGAGCCTCGCTTAACGGTTACGATGCCCGATACGACCTATATATGTTTGGGAGAACAAACCATGAACATCGACTATGCATGGTTACAAGGTAATTTGGACAGTATAATTGTGCGAATGAGTAAAGAGGCGCAAATGAAGGGTATGGATTCAGCGTATGTATTCCAACCCGGAGAACAAATTTCAATTCCAATACCGAGCGATATGATTCCTATGCGTATGGAGGCAGATGTGGAGTATGCAACGCCTTTCTGCCCTATACCGCACAAGCAGGTGACGCTGGAAGTGAGATATAATACGTCTATCTTCAAACAGAATGAAGGAATATTGGTAGTGACCAATTCGCAATACAACGGCGGTTATACGTTTGTTTCTTATCAGTGGTATCGGGATGGGGAACTTATTCCGGGAGCTACACAGCCTTATTGGGCACCCGCAGAAGAAGATTTGGGACATGCATTCAGCGTAGTGATGACTCAGGAAGGAATAGAGACGGAATTAAGTTCGTGTGAAATCACATATAGTGGAGCACAGGGCTTGGAGCAACTGCAGTCTCGAGGAACGATGCGCATATATACGATATTCGGAATGTATATCGGGCAAGCCGCAGATTGGGAGATGATTACAACTCTACCGAAAGGTATGTATATAATTAGTGATGGCCAAAATGTGTATAAGATTACAAAATAAACATATTGCACTTGCTATATGCCTGATTTTGGCGCAAAATGTGTTGTATGCGCGTGGAACGCATGCGTCTGCTATGTCACATTATATTGGCATAGCTGTCGGTGGAGGAGAAGCAAACAATGTGAACAAAAATATGCATCCCTTGGCAGGAGCTGCCGGTAATATCACATTGTTTTATGAGATGCAAAAGAGTCGTTTGTCAGTGTCTGTCGGTTTGCAAGCGCAATATCAATATACACGAGACACCATTGCTCCGTTCACGAATAGTTTTGCAAGAGAGGATATTATGGGCGATGTGAATTATCAGTATGTATATTCCAATTGGTTGGACAAGCAAACAGACATACGCATGGCGATACCGGTGCGGGTCGGATACCAATTTAATGATTATGTGTATATCCTCGTGGGGGCAGATTTGTCTTTTTCAATACATTCCAATTATACAGCTTCTGCGGATATGTTTACGCAAGGACTGCATGCGTGGGATTCTAAACCGATACGGACGGATGATTTGACTGATTTTTCTGCCAATTTAGGGTATTATAAGTCAGCGGAATATAGCACATCGGCACAATACAAGGAAAATATATGGATTGCACCGGCGATAGAATGTGGTTCGTACATCCCTTTGAAAAGTAAAAAATCCAAACTCCGTGCAGGAGCGTATCTTAATTATGGAATACGATTAGGGAAACGTCAGAACCTTGACGTGGTGGATTACTCGGCAATAGATATGAGTGCTAATCCCAATTCGCAGTCGCAATCGTTTTTGCAGAGTAATATAGTGCTGAATAATGCGCAGAGTACTAATCTTATGGCATCATTGCCCGCCAACCTTGAGGTAGGTTTGAGAATCACTTATCTGATCAATGTGACGGCGGAAAAGAAGATATGTATGTGCGTTCCCTACTAAATAGAAAAGAACTCTTATAGAGAGTCTGTTTATTATACTTATTAACAAACAAAAACTTATCACTTATGAAGAAACTTTTACTATCTATGGCGTTCGTGCTTGGAATAGCGCTGAGTGCCAACTCCGCAGCCAATTATGTGCTTCGGGAAAGTTTCGAGGGAGGCCAATTACCGGAAGGATGGTCCCAGGAACAAGTTGCTGGTCAACAAGACTGGGTGATCGAGTCCGAGAACTTGGCGTACCCTGCAGGTGCGGCTGATGGTCAGTATCGTATCGCTTTGCGTAATACGAGCACGCAGACTATCGGTTATTCTACGCGCCTTATTACACCGGTGATGGACTTGAGTGAGGTGTACCAACCTATCCTGGTTTTCTCGCACGCTCAACAACAACGTACCGGTGATGTAGACGTACTGCGAGTACTCTATCGCAGTGGTGTAGATCGTGACTGGGTTGAGTTGGCTGTCTTCGATAAGAAGATTGCAAATTGGCAACTTGACACCATTCAACTGGATGCTCCATCGAGCACTTATCAAATAGCTTTCGAGGCAAATGATAAGTTTGGTCGTGGTATCGTGTTGGATGACATTCGTGTACGCCAAATGCCGACTTGCTCCACTCCGGACAACCTCCAAATCGATGGTTTGACAACGACCTCTTTCCGTCTTCGTTGGAATGGTTCGTTGGATACCGACTCGTTTGAGATCTTGCTGAATAAAACAGCTATTGAGGACCCGAACGTAGTGGACGAGGATAACCTCTGGAAACGTGTGTATGTAAATCCGGTAGAGGAAGGATTTATCTATTCGACCGGCGACATTCTTAATCGTAACACGAAGTACTATGCTTACATTCGTGCATTGTGCTCGGGTGAGATGAGTGATTGGGCTGCTATCGAAGTACGCACCAAGAATATTGCTGAGGTGCCCTACTACGTAGATTTTAACAATTGGAATTACCTCCCCGGTACCGTGATGCCTGTTACCAATCTGTATTGGACAAGCGGCACGGATATTGAGAGTAATGCTTCTCCGTTTATCAATGTAAACGAAGAACCCGGTGCTGCTGCAACTAAGCAGAAATCTCCTACTGGCACACATGTACTTGTTTTCGCAGGAGCTAACTCTACTTCTACGGCTATCCCGGCAGGCAAATATGTCTATGGCGCTACGCCGGAAATGGCGGTTGAGAATGTGAAGGACCTCATTGTATCATTCGTAGGTACGGCTTATTGTTATTATGAGAATTATAATAGCAAAGAATGGGCTGCCGGCCTCATCGTCGGTGTCATGACCGATCCGCAGGATATCGAGACCTTCGTGCCGGTAGATACCGTTTGGGCAAAAGGGAGTCAGGTATATGGTTACTACCAAATTCCTCTGTCTAAGTATGAGGGTAATGGTAAGTACGTAGCCTTTTTAAGCCGTTTTGATAAGGGCAACTTGTTCTTTATCGACGATCTCTCCATTGCTATGCAAGAGGATTACCCAATCCTGCCGACATTCGAATATTCCGTAACGGATGGTAACACCATTACCATCACTCCGGATGTACACGGTGCTGCTTCTTGGGACTTGTTTATTGCAGCTAATGAATCAGAAATCAAACTGACTCCGAATGAAGGTAAACTTCTCTTCTCGAAGACGGGTATTACAAGCGAATCATTTACGGTCGTAGAAGATACTATTATTGATCAAAGTATCCAAATATACGTACGTGCGAACAATGCCTATAGTCTGCCTGAGCGTGTACTTATGCCGGAAAAATTATCGGCTTTCCCGCGCACTTTGACATTTAAGAAAGCAAATAACAAACATACAATCCAAGATCTTAAGAGCAATTGGATTTATGCTACTTCTACCTCTTCGGTGCCTGAAGGTATTGTATGGAAATATGACAATAATAAGAAGTATGCGAATATCTCCACATTGGAAGGCTCTTCGACAACTTCGATGGCCGGTTATTCGGATATGACATATGCTTATTTCTACAATAGTTACAAGAAAGGCGAAGAAAAAGAGAACTATGCGGCATTCCCTGCGGTAGATGATGTAAAGAAAGTACAACTGACCTTCTATTTGGCAGCAACCTCGTCTACTTCCTATCCGGAAGATATCGCTACGATTGCTATTGGTGTAATGACAGATCCGTATGATATCAACACCTTTGTGGCTTTGGATACAATTGTAGGCGAAAAGGGACGTTATAACCAGTATCTCGCTAAGTTTGATAACTATCAAGGTAATGGTAAGTTCATCGCATTGCGTGGTATCCCTGCTCCGTCTGTGGAATTGTCTGAGTCAACCGCACAAATGGTTTGCTATGCTTATTTCGATGATGTAACGATTGATCTGGCAGCAGGATGCAAAGCCCCGATGGGTATTCAAAAGCAAGTATCGGATACTGCTTTGACGCTCAATTGGGAAGCAAACGGAGCTGAGAAATGGAATGTAAAACTCTATTCCAATGCAACTGAAAAGAAAGTACGCGAGGGTGTTTATACCTATACCGTTGAAGAAGAGGACTTGTTGGATAACAAGGACGTAACTTCTCCGAAGTATGAGATTAAAACGCTCAAGCCGCATACCGATTATTTCTATCAGGTTTCTGCTTTCTGTGGTGAAGATACCTTAGCCGGTGCCATCACAGGTATAACGACCGATTGTGCAGAGAAAGGTGAAGCATTGCCGTACTTCGAAGGTTTCGAGGGTTATCAGAATGTAGGCTCACAAGTACAGAAGATTGCACACTGCTGGACTACGAAGTTTGTCGGATATGCAGCTAGCAGCTCGCCGACGACGTATTCACCGTATATCTCGTCTCCGACGACCTATGGACATAGTGGTTCCGGCTACTTGTCATTCAGTCATAGCAGTACATCTCAGAGAGCATGGGTTGGCCTGCCGAAGATGAATGTGGATAGCGTAAAACGTCTGCAAATCAGCTTCTGGATGAAGGGTAATGGAACAGCGTATGACGATAAGATTGCAGTCGGTGTATTGACTGATCCGAATGATACAACTACTTTCGTATGTGTAGATACCGTTGTTGTCAAAGGTAATACATGGAATGAGTTTATCGTTTCGTTCAGCAAGTATGAAGGTGAAGGCGAATATATCTGTATTAAGAAAACCAATAGCGACACACATTACTACTACATGGATGATGTCAAAGTGAAGATGTTGAGTAACTGCGGTAGTAAAGTCAGTGGTATTGAAGCTACGCGTCTGGATGATGGCACAGCCTTCAAATGGAGCGCACAAGATGTATCCGGTTATGAGATCCTCATTGCGAAAGAGGAAATCGAAGACTTGGAGAATATCGATGCTTCCAAAGTGCTGATGCGCAAGCAAGTCGAGACCTTCCAAGACACCATTCGCAATACGGAGGCAGCATTCGCTTCGAACACGCAATACTACGCATATGTTCGCACCTACTGCTCCGAATCCAATACCGGTGAATGGTCGAATGTGGTTGCTTTCAAGACAGCTTGTCTGCCGGAAACTCCGGAGAGCTTCGGCGTAGAAGACTTCACCAGCGCAGAACGCTTCGATTGCTGGACAGTGGGACTTAATAAGTTAAATGGTAATCCATCAGCAACGTATGCCCGCAATACAAATAACTACCTTTACTTATATAATGCAAAAGGCACGGCTACTGCACTTGGTCAGTCCTATGCGATCATGCCGACGCTTAATGTAGATTCTATCAAGGATGTAGAGATTACTTTCCAGTGTCATAGAGGTACAGGTACCGGTGATGGTATCTTGGATATTGGTGTTTGTGTCGATAAGTTCGACTCATATATCAAGGTTGACTCCTTACGTCCGGGTATTGTATCTGCTACGGGTGCGACAACCGGTTACGGTTTCAACGAAGCACTTTACTATACCGTCCGCTTCACGGATTATGTGGGTGACGCAGAGGGTAACTTCGGTAAGAAGATTGTGCTTCTCGGTCGTGGTAATATGAATGCGCTGAACTATATCTATATCAAGAATCTGAGTGTTCGTCGCTTGGCTGCGCTTAATGAGCCAATCAATGTGACGATTCCGGATTCGACGATTACGGTAGGTGAGGCAGTTGTTAATTGGGATGCACAAGAAGGTGCTACCGGTTATGAGATCAAGTATTCGACTGCTGCTATCGATCCAGAACAAGATACCGTACTGGTTGCAGGAACCAAAGCAACGATCAAGACAGTCGTTTCTGCTACGAATAGTGTGAAACTGACAGAACTGCCGGGTCTGACTATGTACTATGTATATGTTCGTTCGACGAATGCCGAAGGAAATAGTATTTGGTCGAACATGCGTAAGTTCAAATCTTCTTGTCCGGTAGCCTTTACATTACCGTACAGCGAGAACTTTGACGGTTATACAAGTGGCTATCAGTACATTCCGGATTGCTGGGAGCGTTACTTCACACCGAATAGTGCTACTACGGTTACTTGTTGTGTATATTCGACTGCTAAGAATGGCTCGACCGGTAATGGTCTTTACATGGGTAGCACCTTGAAGATGGGTCCATCCTACATGGTTTTGCCGAAGATGAATAGCGCAGTGAAGGACTTGATGATCAGCTTCGTTTATAAGTCCAATGCAAAGACGGCTACACAAAGTTCTACCGGTGGCCCGAAGCGTTTCATGGCTATCGGTGTGGCAAGTGATGTATCCAGTCAGGAAAAACTGTTGGAGACCGTTGTTTGGATGGATACCATCATCAACGATGATAACACCAACTTCAAGGATTACACATTTGCGTTCAATGAATACGCAGGCGAAGGGGAGTACATCATCTTCTGCGGTTATGGTGGTTCGAATGCAAGTTCTGCAACCAATACGACGGCAGGTGGTCTCTATATTGATGACTTGCTGATAGAGAAGATTCCGACTTGCTTCCCGGCAACGGCTGAGCAGAAGGGCGCAACAACAAATACGCTTACGATAGCTATCACGGATAACTTCGACCAAAAGGCTTGGGATCTCGCATTCACTGCCGTAGGTAAAGAGCCGGAAGACGGTATCATCAAGACCGTTCAGTTAGAAGATACGATCAAGGGTGGTCTGTTCGTTGTGGATGGTTTGGCACATAGTACGATGTATGATGTATATGTACGTGCTAACTGCGGTAACGGAGACGTCAGCAAATGGTCGAAACCGGCTTCTATGAAGACGATGTATTTGCTCTCGTTGGATCAATCACATTGGGACTTCGAGTACACAGATGACGAGCGCGCTAACTATCTGGTTATCTCTCCGAAGGCAACAAGTCGTTCCTATTTGACCGACCCGCAGTTTACGGAGGGTAACACGAATGAGGCAGCAAGCTCTTCGTACTTCCCCTACTTGTATCCGACTTCTGTTCCCACTTCGGCAACAGCAGCTATCTATGGATACAAGAGTGAATTCTCCATGCGTCTGTATTCATATTCGACAACCTATCCGACTTCGTGGTTCGCTCTGCCGGAGATTGATGCAAATCTGGATACACTTCAGGTTCGTTTCGATGCTACTTCCGCTTACATCAGCAACCGTTCGACAATGGCGTTGTACAACACATACGCAAAGGGTACATATCCTCACTCTATGAAGGTGGGTGTGATGACTGATCCGAACGATTGGAGTACGTTCACTGAATTGAGCGAATATGTATTCCCGGAGATTACGGCAACTACGGCTGATGAAGATCATAGCCATTGGAACCACTACACACTTAACCTCTTTGGCGCAGCGCTCAAGGGTAAGTATATTGCCTTTGCTACCGATTACAAAGCAACCAACTATGCTTATGTGGATAATATCGTCGTTGAGGCACAGACCGGTTGTGGCGCACCGAGCGGACTCAATGTGGTTGATTCTACGTTGACGGCTACATCTGCAGAGGTCGTTTGGGTTAGCAATAAACTCAAATGGAATCTCCAGGTATTCGAGCAAATCGATGATACTACCACGGCTGTGATTGTAGATTCGATGGTAACGGTTCCGGCTATCCAGTATGAGACTAAGGTGACTCTTGAGAACCTCAAGTCGAACACGACCTACACGCTGAAAGTGAAGACTATCTGCGGTGACGAGAACGAAAGCGAAGTAGCAGAGAAGGTATTCACTACTCCGTGTGCTGCTTACACGCAGGCCGAATCGGTTTGGAACTTCGAGGATAACCTCTACCAATATGGTTCTTCCGCTTCGTATCTCATTCCGGAGTGCTGGAAGGTGGCTGCTATTGATATTACCAAAGCGACCGGTGTTGCAGCGCTCAATACGACGCAATCGAATGCTCCGTATGCAATTGCTAATACGACCTCGTATCTGTACGCACAAGGCGGTATAGAAACTACAGATCGCGCTTTGCGCTTCTATACCTCTCCGAGTGCCACGGTGGCTAAAGTGGCTATCGCGCAGATGCCGAAATTGGAGAAGACAGACCACATGCAGCTCCACTTCTGGGCACGTGCTGGCTACTGCAGCAAGTCCACGAAGAAAGTTTATTCGGCTACTGACAACTATGTCAAGAAACTGTACTTCGGTACAATGAGTGATGTTGAAGACTATGCAACGTTTATAAAACTCGATTCAGTTGAGTATAGCAAGACCTTGGCTACAACAATGCTCTATACCGATGATGAAGATGAGTTGTGGGAGGAGTTCCTGGTACCGTTGGATAAGTTCAATGGCGCTGCTCCGGTAATTGTCCTGGAGGCTCTCAACGACAAAGCTACCTATTACTTCATTGATAATCTCGAGGTATTACCGGATGATTACTGCTTCCGTCCGACAGGTTTGAAGTATGATAGTGTATATAGCGATCGGGCACAAATCTCATGGCGTGCAGCTAACCGCACAGTTCAGGTTCAGTTAGCTATGACCGAAGATTTCGGAGATAACTCTATGATCCTTGACTCGATTGTAGCTGCGGATATCAACGTATTGAATTTGACCAACCTGCCGACAGAGACCAAACTCTATCTGCGTGCGCGTTCTATTTGTGGCGAGCAGGAGATTAGCGATTGGCAGAATGGTGGTTCGTTCCTCACCCTTGCTAAACCGCTCTTCCGTGAGAACTTTAGTGCACTCACACTTTTCCCGGATGGATGGAAACGTTATAGCAAACGAATGATCAATGTGGTGGATACGATAGCTGGTCAAATCGGCAATCCTATTTCATCAACCGTTACCACTAACTGGTATCGTTATCCGTCATCCATCGGTATGGCTGCAGGTCACCTCAAAGACAACATCTATTCGACAAGTCATAACACTTGGATCGTATCTAAGCAGATTGATTTGACCATGATGACTGAGAATGATCTGATTGGTTTGAGTTTCGATCTCGCTATGACGGACGGTGCGGAACATAAGGGCGCTGAGCCGGATCGTACTACCGGTTACGACGATGCTTTCGTAGTTGCTATCTCCTTGGATAATGCGGCTACTTGGAAGAGCGAAGATCTTACCGTTTGGGCGAATAGACCGTTTGCTGTTCACGTAGATCAGAATACAGGCGACACCACCTATGTAGAGCCGAAATATGTTTACAACAACATATCCTCTAAGTTCGGTGGCGAGCGTATCTTCATTGACTTGAGCAAGTATGCCGGTAAGATCATCAACTTCGCATTCTATGGCGAGTCCACCGTTTCCAATGCGGATAACGATGTACATATCGACAACGTACAAATCAATACCTACTCCAAGAATGGGTATGAGGCATCGACCTGCCGTTGGGAGGACTATGCCGATGCAAACTTCGAGGTAAGCGTAGATGAGTATCGTATTGGTAGTACTACTAATTATGAGAAGTATATACCGGGTAATACAGTTGGCGCTGACCGCTTCATACGTATGAGTCTTTCTGTAACGGAAGATCAACGTTCTGAGCGTGATGCTGAAATCTGTGAGGGTGAAACGTATAGTAACTACAACTTTAATATCGTTGCAAGTGAGTCCGGCGTATATCAACAGAAACTCCAATGCGCTAACGGTTGTGATAGTGTATCCGTTCTCAACCTGACTGTTCTCCGTAAGGTTTACGTGGATGAGTTCGATGAGATATGTCATGGTAAATACATGGAGTATTGTGACGAAAAGCACTATACTACCGGTATTTATGAATGCAAATATACGGCTGCTAATGGTTGTGACTCTATCGTTCGTCACCACCTCACCGTCCGTGAGATCCTGAAGGGCGAAGAAACGAAATACCTCTGCCCGGGTGCTGAGATACAGTTCGATACCCTCACCATCACGACACCGGGTGAATACCGGCTCGTTCTTGATGCCGATGGTTGTGACTCCTTGGCTACGCTCCACGTGATTGAGGCAACGGCAGATACTGTTATTCTCCGTGCAGCAATCATCTCCGGTGATACCTATAGCAAGGATCCTTGGCGTGGTCTGTCTCGCGCAGGTGATTATCCTATTTCTCAGGATAATATCTACGGTTGCGACTCAACGACTATCCTCCATCTCATGGTGGCTAATCCGAATGGCATCATCTATGATACCATCCGTCTGGCTGAACTTCCGTATGTGCTCGATGGTGAAGAGTTGCTCGGTACAGAAACCGAAGCCGGAACGTACGATAAACTGATTACTCTGGATAACGTATCGTTCACGTTGCGCATCACCGTTGAGGGACCGGCTCAAGGTATTGTTCCTGTAATGGTTAACTCCTTGGCTCTCACGCCGAACCCGGCTACGGTGGGCGAACCGGTTCGTATCTTAGGTAACTACAACAATGCTGCTGTGGAGGTTATCTCCGCTACCGGCGCTGTCGTTTACCAGGCACAGAACCTCAACAACCCGATCATCATTCCGGGCATGCCGGCTGCAGGTGTTTACCTCATCCGTCTCACCGAAGGTGACAAGGTTTACCAGGCTAAACTCATGGTTAAGTAACCATCTGATTAGCTTATAGCAAAAACGCTCGGGGTTTTCCCCGGGCGTTTTTGTGTGCCATATACTTATTAAATTTTTGCATGAGATTCTTGAGACTTTTGAGACTTTCACTTCCAATTGTCTCAACTGTCTCAATTGTCTCAAGCAATTTTTTGCATGGCGATATTGACGTTTTTGGCGATATCGCCAATATCGCCACTTTCGCCAGTGCATTTTTTTTATTTTGTTAATTTTCTATAGTATTATATACTATGTATATAATACAGTGTGTTCAAAACTTTAGTGATTCCTTATATATTGCTTAACCATTCTTTAATCATTCCCGGTACTATCTGCTATGCGACAGCAATGGTTTGCCTATAAAACAAAGAAGGATGTCTCCCGACATCCCAATCTTTTTACTTAACCTTAAATCTAATACCATGAAAAACACGGTGCAAAAGTACTGCTTTTTGGCGATATGACCAAATATTTTATAAAAAAAGTGCTAAATTTCTTAAAAATGCCAATTGAAGTTTGCAAACCTCAGTTATCCTGTCAAATAGCATAAGCAGGAAGTCAAAATTCGCAACTATTCTTCCAGCAAATCAGGTCTTCGCTCTGCAGTATGCGCCAAGGACTGTTCATACATCCATTCTTCTATCTTGGCCTGATGTCCGCTCAAGAGGATCTCGGGTACTTTCCATCCTTTGTACTCTGCCGGTCTTGTATAGACGCCTGCTTCAAGCAACCCGTCTTGGAACGAGTCATTAAGGGCACTCTCTACGTCTCCTAACGCACCGGGTAAGAGTCGCACAATGGCATCAGTCATCATTGCTGCGGGCATCTCACCGCCGGTAAGTACAAAATCACCGATACTGTACTCACGCGTAATCAGATGATCGCGCACGCGTTGATCGACACCTTTGTAATGACCGCAAAGGATGATGATATTCTCCTTAAGCGACAGTGTATTGGCCGCTTTCTGGTCGAAGCGTTCTCCGTCGGGCGCGGTGAAGATAATCTCATCGTAATGCCGCTCAGAGGTCAGATGACTGATACAACGGTCAATAGGTTCCACCTGCAGTACCATGCCGGCTCCGAAACCGAATGCGTAGTCATCGACCTTACGGTGCTTATCGAGTGTCCAGTCCCGTAAGTTATGCACGTATATCTCGCAAAGACCTTTGGTCTTCGCACGTTGGATAATGGAATGGTTCAACGGAGACTCCAATAACTCCGGACAACAGGTGATGATATCGATACGCATAAAATCTCAAATTTCAAATCTCAAATTTCAAATTTCCCTTTAGGGAACAGGGTCATAACCGGAACCGCCCCAAGGATGACAACGCAGGATGCGTTTGATGCCTAACCAACCGCCTTTGAAGATACCGTATTTGAGGACAGCTTCCACCATGTACTGACTGCATGTAGGCGTATAGCGACAGGACGGCGGGGTAAGAGGCGAGATGAAAACCCGATAGAAGTAAACCGGTATCAGGAATATCTTTCTTACGACTGTTCTGATATCTTCTTTAGAGATTTGCATATAGCCTTATTGATTGTCGCAAAGGGTTGTTCCTCTTTATCCATATAGTTAAAAGCGATGAGGTAGTGCTGCTCGCCTAACAGGTCCTGATTCAAACGATAAGCCTCCCGCATCAACCGGCGCAAGCGATTCCGTTTGACTGCACGCTTGAAAAGGGACTTGGGTGCCCAAATAAGAACTTGTGTATTGGCTCCCGGCTCTTCGCTCTTGGTTATTGGCTGATAGGTCACCCGTAGCGGCCACACTACGAAGCGCTTCCCCTCCTTGTACAGTTGCGCTATTCGCACCTGTCCGCAGAGCCTTTTATGTTTCGGAAAACCATTAGCCATTCGCCATTAACCCTTCGCCTTTCGCCTTTAATTGTTCTTATCCAGATAATCGGCTATTGCCATCGGCAGGGAAGCGAACGGACGTCCCGGTCCCGCTTCTATGTCAACGCGGTAACCTGCTTCATCAAGCGCACGGATAGTTCCTTCTCCGAAAGCGGCAATAAGCGTCTTACCTTGTTTCCAATTGGGGAAATTCTCCCGTAACGAAGTGACACCTGCCGGTGTGAAGAGGGCTACCAAGTCATAATCGAAAGCTTTGTCTTCCGGCCAAGGAGTAGTAACCGTACGATACATGATAGCCGGCGTCACTTCCACTCCGTTCTCAGCGAACATGTTGATCTGGTCCTGCGTATGGATGTCGGACAGTACCATCAGGTATTTCTCGTTCGGACGACGATGCATCGCAGGAAGGATATCTTCGAACTTATTACCCGTCTCCGGGAAGAATACCTTACGCTTGCGATAATTGATGAATTTCTGTAAGTACAAACCCACTTGCTCCGAATTGCAGTAGTAATGCATGCTATCCGGCACAGTAATACGCATCTCCTCACAGAGACGGAAATAATGCTCCGCACCTAAACGGGAGTTGAGAATGACTGCCGTAAAATCCATCGGATTGATATGTTGCTGACGAAACTCACGTGCCGGCAAGCCTTCGATATGAATGAATTGATAGAAATCACACTGCACGCCGTACTGCTCTTCCAAACGCGAGTAAGGATTATGCGCCGTTTCCGGACGAGGTTGTGAAAAGAGAATTTTCTGTATCATAAGATAGTTACTATTTGATCAGATGAAATATAGAGAAAAGCGAAAGGAAGTACCTCCATGGTGGCTATATACAGCAGCACATAGGGCATCTGTACGACCGACGTCATGAACTGACGGACGGAGCGGTACAACCAAACGCCTATAAATAACAAAGTTAAAATCCCGAAAACCCATCGGTTAACACTAAGTGTTCCTACCCGCATCAATACCAACACCGCCGGATAGAGCACTACTGTGAACAAAGTGAAGATATTGCCGTAATGCTCATAGGGGTCTCCGAAACGACGGGAGATGCCAAAAGTGAGATTTACCCAGATATTGCTTAGCATCTTCAGCAAAAATACACCCAGCACGATGGCACAGATAACCCAGAAACCAACGAAGGAGAAATCCCCCGTAGGCGTACAACAGAGGTATAGCGCCATAGCGATGATGCCTACACGGAACAAGGTGATCATTAGTTGTCCCATAAAATTGATCGGCGACTCTTTATACATACGCTCCTTCTGTGCGACCAACGAACTCTTGGCCTGGGTAATGATTCCGGGTTGGAACAATTCGCTCAACACACCTGTGATGAGCAGTACCAACATCGTCCACCCGCACCAAGGGGCATTAGCCGAAGAAATAATATGTGGGATAGCTGTGTTCAGCATTCAGTGGTCAGTTTTCAGTTTGCCATAAATAGAGTTTATCGCCACGACGGATAAGTCGGTCGGTTTTGATTGCGAAGTACTGTCCTTTCTGCACACGCGAAGTGGCTTCGCCTTTATTGTCGTGCATATTATGGATCGTACACTCATAGACGCCGGTTGTCTCGCCGGTAATCAGGCATTCTTGTCCTTCTTCAATGGTATCTACTGCTTCCAGCACGAACTCTGCCACGCTGAGGTTCTTGAAGAAATTGGTACATTTGGCGGCATAGACTTTCTTACGCGTCGCCTTATTGCCGTACGAATGCGTCCATTCACCCAGTTTCTGTCCTTGGTAATAACCGTCCCAGAAACCGCGGTTGAAGACTCGACTAAGCCGTTCGTTCCAGTCAGCGATCTTCGGTTCGATGATCTCGTCATGGGCATACATACCGTTCTGCCATGCCTCGACAGCCTCTTTATAACAACGAACGACGGTATCAACATACTCCGCGCCACGTGCACGACCTTCGATCTTCAGCACGCGCACACCGGCATCCAGCATCTTATTCAGGAAATGAATGGTCTTCAGATCCTTGGGGCTCATGACATATTGGTTATCGATATCGAGTTCCAAGTCCGAAGACTTGTCTTTGACCGTATAACCACGCCGGCACACTTGTACGCACGCTCCTCGGTTGGCACTCAGTCCGTAGTTATTGAGGCTCAGGTAGCACTTACCGCTTACCGCCATGCATAATGCACCGTGACAGAACATCTCGATACGGATCGGTTGTCCGTTCCGTCCGCAGATACCTTGCTCTTGGATGTCGCGATAGATAGATGCCACTTGGTCCATATTCAACTCCCGTGCCAGTACCACCACATCGGCAAACTGTGCGTAGAACTTAAGCGACTCCGTATTGGCGATATTGAGTTGGGTAGAGAGGTGCACTTCCTGACCGATACTGTTGGCATACTGCATGACCGCGATATCGGAAGCGATAACTGCATCTACGCCTACGGCATGTGCCTTATCGACGATCTCACGCATCAAAGGCAGGTCTTCCGGATACATGACCGTGTTAACCGTCAGGTAGGTCTTTACCCCTGCTTCCCGACAAGTAGCCACAATGGTGGACATGTCGTCGGTAGTAAAGTTCACCGAACTGCGTGCACGCATGTTCAGGTGCTCAATACCGAAATAGACACTGGTTGCTCCGGCATTAATCGCCGCAGACAAACTCTCCCAGCATCCTACCGGAGCCATAATTTCGATGGGGTCTATCATCTTTCGACTTTTGTCTTTCGACTTTCGACTAAAAATTCCGCAATCTGTACGGCATTCAAGGCTGCGCCTTTGCGGATCTGGTCACTTACGCACCAGAAACTAAGGCCGCACTCATCACTCAGATCTTTGCGGATACGTCCGATGAATACTTCATCCTTACCGCTGAGGAACAACGGCATAGGATAGATCTTATTCTCCGGATCATCCATCAATACGCATCCTTGTGCCGCCTCAAAAGCCGCTTTAGCTTCTTCTACGGACACCGGACGCTCGGTCTCCACCCAGATACTCTCACTATGCGCTCTGAGCGAAGGCACACGCACGCAGGTCGCACTCACTTTGACATCCGAGTGCATGATCTTACGTGTCTCGTTATACATCTTCATCTCCTCTTTGGTGTAACCGTTATCGGTGAATACATCGATATGAGGGATGAGGTTATAGGCTAATTGATAAGCGAACTTATTGACCGTCACTTCTTTGCCTTCAAGCACTTGCCGGTATTGGTTTTCCAGTTCTTTCATTGCTTGAGCTCCGGCACCCGAAGCTGCCTGATAGGTTGCTACATGGACGCGTTTGATATGCGTCAGGCGTTCGATAGCTTGCAACGCCACTACCATCTGGATAGTCGTGCAGTTGGGGTTGGCAATGATGTTTCTCGGGCGGTTCAGTGCATCCGCTGCGTTCACCTCAGGTACCACCAAGGGTACATCGTCCTCCATACGGAAAGCAGAGGAGTTATCGATCATGATCGCACCGAAACGGGTGATATCTTCCGCATACGCACGTGATACGCCTGCGCCCGCGGAGACAAAAGCAATATCGACGCCTTTGAAAGCGTCGTCATGTTGCAGCAGTTGTACTTCGTACTTCTTTCCGCAGAACTCATATGTCGTCCCTGCGCTTCGTTCGGAACCGA
>Ga0310696_10003559_pt1 | contig 19377 bp, 23 predicted proteins | sample AusTroGonzalo_MG_4_FD_203885 | JGI IMG/M metagenome (GOLD analysis project Ga0310696, IMG submission 203885) | Bovine rumen microbial communities from tropical cattle in Woodstock, Queensland, Australia - Gonzalo_02 (v2) (version 2) | ecosystem: Host-associated > Mammals > Digestive system >... | reverse complement strand
TTCCCCCAAGATCCTTTTTTCAGGACCGATACAAATATACCAATCGGGATTTGAACTGTCAATACACCCGAAAGCGGTTGACGGTTCCAGCCGTCAACGTATTACTTGCTAAGCTTTCACTTCTTGGCAAGCAATGCATACCTGTATGGTTCAGTACTTGGCAAGCAGGGTCTGCACATACAGGTTTTGCAAATTGGCGAGCAGTGTCCGGATGGATGTTAGTACCTGGCAAGCAGTGTACAGATCCGGACCTGCGCCAATTTCTGCACCGGCTCGTTGGGAACACATCCCAAACCCAGAGATCGCACAAGTGCGAGCTACGCGTTTTTTGCAAAACGCTTTGGTCAGTCTTTGAGAGATTTATAATAAATCATTGAGGACGGGTCTCAAAAAGCCAAGACCTGTCCCCAATGATTCATTGAGATTTTTCGGCGGTGTTTCTTATGATTTCCCTCACTTTTGCAATTTCTTCCTAAATGAACTTTGCCGTTTTTTCAGTTTTCCAAAAAGAGTCAACTTTTCCGCCTTTGATACGAAGTATGTAGTCACAGCTCAGTTCAATGAGTTCCGGATCGTGAGTCGACACAAGTACTGTACTCCCAGAGTTAGCCAGCTGTTTTAGCAATTCTCCAACCGTTACCATATGAGCATAGTCAAGTCCGGACGTCGGTTCATCAAAAAGAAGAAGTTTTGCACCCGCCGCAACAGCAGAAGCAATGGCCACTCTTTGTTTCTGGCCCCCGGACAGAGCCATCGGGTGTGTATCCTTATAGGCAAGGAGGCCGAGATCGTCCAGAATCGCATGACATTTCTCTTCATCCTTTTCTTTCATGGAAAGCATAACTTCTGCTTCCACACTGTCTGTAAAAAGCTGATGGTTCACATCCTGCATGACCATATAGGAAATGCCGATCCGATGCTTTTTTCTGTATTCCTTTCCATCAGAAACTATTACACCTGTACAATCCTTTTCCAGTCCGCACAGGCATCGAAGAAAAGTTGATTTTCCCGTTCCGTTCCTGCCGACAACGCCTATTATCTTCCCTTTCGGAAGCAGGAACTTCGGGATGCAGAGGTTTAACGCTTCACCATCAGCGGATGAGAACGGCTTTTTCCGAATCACATATGGCCTGTGATGATAAGAGAAGTAAAAATCTTTCAGCAGGATCCCGTCTGAGGTCTCTGTTTGGATAAACGCGCCGCTGCCCGTCTTATCTTCAAACATCTGTGTATACTCTTTTTTTACAACTGTAGGCCGTAGTTTCATCGCTTTCGTTTCATCTTCGGAAAGGTTTTCAAATTCCGCTCCGGGCCACTCGCATATGATCTTTCCTCCATCCATATAGACGACGCGATCCATCAGACCTTTCAAATACCAAAGCCTGTGCTCGGAAATGATGATCGTCTTGCCCTGTCTTTTCCATTCTCCGATGATCTCCCGGAGCTGTCCTATCGTCTCCCAATCCAGATTGGACGACGGTTCATCCAGGAGGATGATCTCCGGCAGAAGCGCGGCAACGGATGCGCAGGCGATCCTTTGCTTCTCTCCGCCGGACAACTCAAACAAGCTCCGGCCAAGAAGCTTCTCAAGATGCATCTGTTTCGCTGTCATTTCGGTCCTGGCTCTGATCTCCTTCGGATCAAGGCCTATATTTTCCGGCCCGAATGCGATCTCTCCGTCTGTATCAACGGAAAAGAACTGGCTCCTGGGATTCTGAAATACTGTCCCGACAATGCCGGCGAGTTCGTATAGCTCTGTATTAGCAATATCTCTGCCTTTTACGGTCACATTTCCGGTCATGTCTCCGTGATAATAATGTGGGATAAGACCATTAATCAGCCGGATCACTGAAGTTTTTCCCGAACCGGAGGCACCGCACAAAAGAAGTGCTTCTCCGGCATTTACAGTTAGCGATATGTTGTCCAGAGATTCCGCTCCGGCGCCTTTATACCGATATGTAACGTTTTTGATCTCTACTGCCGTCTGCATCATTTCAAATACTTAAAAACCACGAAGACGCCGAACGCTGCTATAAATAGCGCGACAAGCAGATAATCTGCCGGCCCCATTTTCAGCGTTTCAACACTGGTCCTTTTTACCTTTCCTCCGAGGCCTCTTGTGATAGCGGCTGCGGATAATTCATCTCCGATGTTGACACAGGAAAATAAAAGCGGAATCATCCGGTATTCTATCATCCGGACCGCGTTTCCTCCGCCCAGCATGATGCCACGCATCTTCATGGCGTCGCGGATGGAGGCGTATTCCTCCTTGATCGTCGGAAAAAAACGCATGACTACGGCAAGGGATATGGTGATCCCGTCCGGTACGTGCATCTTCTGCATGGCGGAAACAAACTCGCCGATCTTCGTAGTCCTTACCACATACCAAGCAGTGATCATAGCCGGCATGAACTGGACAATGATACTGCAATAGCCGACTAGAAATGCCATCAGGAAGCCCTTGGACTGTTCCGAAAGAAATCTGAATGTCAAAAGCAGAGCGATGATGTAAAGGATCAGAAAGCGAAACGCCGATGCATAATGCTTTTCCAGGATCAGCAGCGTGATAGGCGCCATGGTCATAGCGATCCTCACCGCCCAAAGGAAGGGCGTTGTCGCGCTCATCATGACCACGGCGGATACCACAAAGATCATGAATAGCTTTGTCCTCGGATCCAGCTTCAAGCTCATTACACGATACCGGCTTTCTCAAAATGTTTCTTAACCACAGCCTTGCCCAGATAAGCACCGATACATCCAAACACGAAGCAGAGAATCAAAAGGATCACGATCGTCTTGGAGTTGATGGCGCGGAACAGATTGTCGCAATATTCCGCCGAATATCCTCCGTCCAAAAGACCCTGCCGGTACGAATCCGCGGTTACGATCACCGGGAAATAGTTTGCGCAGATCCACAGGCAGAACACGCCATAGCTGATCACTGTTTTCTTAAAACTCTTATATCCGCCGGATTTTGCGATGAGGTCTGCTACCACACCTGCGGCAATGATCAGAGGCGCTCCCAGATATCCCATGCCTGTCACAAACATGATGATGGCAAGCAGCACGGACATGATGCTGAGCATGCCGAACTTCTCGATTTTTGTATAAAACAGCATCATCGGAATGGCTCCGACAAGCGGGATTAAAACCACAAAGGACGCGACAATGTACGGATGGATAAAACCCAGCATCCCGCAGGCGAATTCCACTACAAATAACAACGCAGTAAAGATACCGATCGTAATAAAATCCTTTGCCTGAAGTTTATTGTTTTCCATTCTCTGAATCTCCTTATCTTGTTTATTCTTTTGTCATGGTCCATCCCGCATTTACCGCCTGCAGACGGGTCATCCGGCGGAAGATGCCGTTCTCCTTTTCAAGCAGTTCATCAGGACTGCCCTCCTCGGCGACGGTGCCATCCGACAGGACGACGATCTTATCGGCAGCCTCCACGGTGCGCATACGGTGGGCAATGACCAGCACGGTCTTTCCGTCCAACAGCCTTGACAGAGCGCCCTGTACCTTCGATTCATTCTCCACGTCGAGGGAGGCCGTGGCCTCATCCAGCAGGATGATGGGTGCGTCCTTCAGCAGCGCACGGGCGATTGAGATACGCTGGCGCTCGCCGCCGGACAGCTCGCTGCCGTTTTCGCCGATGACCGTGCTATAGCCCTGCGGCAGCTTCAGCGCGAATTCATCGCAGTTGGCCAGTCTTGCCGCCGCCAGGACTTCTTCGTCCGTGGCGTCCTTTTTCCCGACGCGGATATTCTCCAGGATGCTGTTGTTGAAGAGGGTCACATCCTGAAACACGATGGAATAAACGCCCAGCAGCGTCTCCGGATCGATCTGTGAAATATCTTGCCCTCCGACCGTGATTCGACCCCGACTTACATCCCAGAACCGGGCGGCAAGACGGGAGACGGTGGTCTTTCCGCCACCCGAGGGGCCGACAAGCGCGGTGACCTCGCCCTGCTTTGCGGTAAATCTCACATCGTTCAGCACGGTTTTACCCTGCTCATAGGAGAAGCCGACGTTCTCAAAGCGGACATCATAACCCGCCGGATGGAAGTCCGTCGTTCCGGTCTGGGCTGGATGCTCCGCGATCTCGTTCATCCGCTCCACGGGGACGGTCAGCAGATTCAGCATGCCGAGATTGATCAGGTTGCCGCTCATGGGCTCATACAGGCGGGAGGCCACCAGCAGGAAGGCAAAGAACTCCATCACATTCAGCCGTCCCTGCAGAAGCAGCGCGCTGCCGACCACGGCGACCGTGCCGATACCGATCTTCAATAACAACTGGGCCGAGACGATGAAAACTGCCTGTCCCAGCTCCGCGCCGATGGCTTTTTTCTCCACGTCATCGATCTTCTCCTCCAGTTCGGACAGATAATCGTCCTCGGCGTTGCAGCTTTTCAGGTCGCGGGACACCTCGATAAACTCCTGCACAGCGTCATTCAGCCGCACCTTGGATTCCGACTGACGGCGAATAAAATGTGCCTGCACCTTTTTCGACGCAGCCACGATGAAGATGGCGATGGGAATCGGCCACACAGCCGCCAGGGCCATCTCCCATTTGTAGAAGAAGAGTCCGATGCAGATCAGCGTCGTGGAGATCAGACTCCCGTAAAACTGCGGAATCTGATGGGAGGAGGCGTGCTCGATCGTTTCAGCATCCGCCATGATCGTGTTTGTCAGGTCCGCCAGGTCCTTTTTGCCAAAGAAAGACAGCGGCAGCTTACGAAGCTTTTCCGCCAGGGATATGCGGCGCTTGCCGGATTCCACATAGGTCGCGAAGAAGGTGGCATTGTACTGCCAGTAATTCGGAAGATAGATCAGCACAAGACAGACCGCCGCGAAAAGAAGGTAATACGCCCAGCGTCCGGCGGCTGTTCCGGCCAGAAACTCTCCGGTAAACGTAAACAACAGCCCGACGGGGATCATCAGGGCGAGATCCGAGAGCGTTACCGCCAGGATCGCCTTGATCATATCCGCTGCGCCTTTTTCCGTCAGTGCAAAACGCTTCATCATAATCTGCTTCATACCGCTTCACCTACTTTCCAATTAACAGCCTTCTGATACTCCGCCCACATGTCCGCGTATAGGCCGCCTTTTTCCAACAGCTCGTCATGCTTTCCCTGCTCTTCTACCTGGCCGTTATCCAGCACATAGATCCGGTCGGCATTGCGGATCGTGGAGAGACGATGCGCAATCATGATCACCGTCCGTCCTTTGGCCATCTCCTGGAAAGCCAGCTGCACCTGCGCCTCGCATTCCGGGTCGACAAAAGCACTGGCTTCATCCAAAAGCACCACATCCGCATCTTTCAGCATGGCGCGGGCAATGGCGATACGCTGCTGTTCGCCGCCCGAGAGGTAGGTTCCCTGGGTGCCCAGCACTGTGTCGATCCCTTGGGGCAAACGGTCAATGATGTCCGTACACTGGGCTTTTTTCAGAACTTCCAGCATTTCACTTTCGGTAGCGTCCGGCTTGGCGATACGCAGATTGTCCGCAATAGAGCGTTTCAGCAGGCGGCTGTCCTGAAAGACATAAGCCACATGCCGCATCAGCTCTTCCTTGGAGATCTGACGGACATCCACGCCTCCGATAAGCACCTGGCCCTCCTGCGGGTCAAAGAAACGGGAGATCAGACCGGCAACTGTCGTTTTTCCACTGCCGGACGGGCCGACAAGGGCGACGATCTCATTTCGCTCCGCTTTCAGTGAAAGATCGGACACTGCCGCCGGAGCGTCAGGCATATATCGATAGGTCACGCCTTTCAGCTCCACGGTCGCGTTGAGAGGTTCTTCACCGTGCTCCGCTTCCGGCAGAGGCTGCAGGCCGAGGATCGCGTACACCCTGGCCACGGCGTCCTTGACCTTCATGTCGTTCTCGCTCATGAACATGACTTTGCTCATTGCCGTTGAGATAGCAGGGGTGAAAATGACGTAGAACAGGAAGTTCAGCAGGATATCCATCTGATAGTTCTCCCCGCGGATCAGAAACAGCGTCACGCCGAGAATAAAGACAAAGGCGCTGTTGATCAGCACGGTGTATCCCAGCATGGATTTGCGCATCATGCGGGTATAGTGCATACAGAATTCGCAGTAATCGTCGATGGACGCTTTGAAGCGATGGAAGGAGAACACGGTCTGTCCGAAGGTTTTGACCACCGGGACGCCCCGCACATACTCCACAGCCTCGTTGCTCATGCGCTCCAGGGCGTTCTGGTAGAGCCGCATATCCTCCTGCATGCCTGGACCTGCCATGCGCATCATGGCGGCAAAGCTGAGGGCGATCGGGATCAGGCAGGCAACGCCGTAGCGCCAATCGTATATAAACAGCATCACCAGCATGCAAATCGGCATGGCGATCGCGCCTGCCATGTCCGGCAGGTTATGAGCCAGCAGCGTTTCCGTGGAGCCGGTCACTTCCGTCACGATCCGGCGTACTTTACCGGAGCCCATCTCATCCGCAAAGCCGATAGGGAGTCGGGCAATGTGACGCATCAATGCCTTTTTCATATTGGCCGCCGTGCGGAACGCACTGCCGTGAGAACAGACCAGCGCGCCGACATAGACAAGCGCGGCAAGGACGGCGAACAGGACGGCCATCCAACCGTTTCGTACAATCCCTGTCGCCCGTGAGAAATCCGGCTGCACTTCCAGCACCTCGCGGATGATCCGCCACAGGAAGACAAACGGCATCAGGGAGAGCACACTGCTCAGCGCGGAGAGAAAAAGCGACAGATACGTCAGCTTTCCGAAGCTTCCTGCATATTCCAGCAGCGCCGACAAGGCACTTTGCTTCTTTTCTTTCATACAGATCCTCCTTTACTTTTTGATTTTCAGAATCTTTTCCGTGACCCGTTCTGACAGAATGGCAAGACCAACGGCCAGAGCCATAACGAGCAGGAACATCCAGGGTGTTCCGTATTTGTCCAGACCCGCCACATAAGCAGGATCCATTTCCGCCGAGGCTCTTGCCAGGAAAACGCTTTTCTGGAGATAAAGCGGGATCAGCATGCCGAAGGTCGCCAGGCTCGCAAGCGGCGCACAGACGCGGATGCTTTTGAGCGTCCCGTACCCCATAAGCTTATGTACGATCTCCGCGATCACGATCACGGCGATTACCCAGATCCACATCAGCGGCATACCCATCTCGCCGATGCAGCGGTACAGGATGAACCAAAGCAGCGGGAGCACAGCGGCTGAACCAAAGCCGCGCTTCATATCCATTACGCAGGTGATCGGTCCTGCAGCGAAGAATGCCGACAGCAGCGGGCATATCGCCCAGTATAAAGGGCTCATATATCCCGGGAGCTGCGTAAGCAGCACCAGCAAAAAGAATGCTGCGAAGCAGAGAAATAGCTTCAATACTTGTTTTCCGGTCCATTTGTTGAGCATTTTGATATCCTCCTTGATACAGCATTTTAGTTAGACGTGGCTAACCGACGGCTTATATGAAAGGCTTGACGAATATCAAGCCCGGTGTTTTTATGCTTTATCGATCCTCGAAGAAACCCAGCGCCTGCGCGGCAAACGCCTTCGGATGCATCATGACGTATTCGCCGTGCATGCTGTGCGAGATCGTCACCACTTCGATCTGCGGCAGGTATTCCCGGTACCATTTCAGATCCCGGTAGCGACCGGACCATTCCTCGTCGCCGACCCAGAACTGGATCTTAGATGAGATCACCGGAGCATTCTTCGGTACGGCATAGTTGTTAGCGGACCAGAAGATGTTCCAGATCGTTTTATTGCTGAAGGTCTTCAGGTATTTCCGCATTTCCTCATATTCTTCCTTTGCATGCGCCGGGTCTCTCGCAAATCTCTGCGGCGGAAAGGCGCTCTCCATGGCGGCGATCGAAGCCCGGCCGATTTTGAGCATCAGATAATCCCGCACGCAGATCAGCTTGCATACCCATTTCGGAAGACGGTACGGCGCTGTCCCGGCGTCGATGATGACTTTCTCCGCCGGGATGTCCTGTGTCGTCAGAAAACGGACCGCCATCCCGCCGCCGAAGCTGAGCCCATACAGCGCGTCCAGCCGGTCGACGCTGTGTTCTTTCAGCCAGCGTACGGTATAATCAACCGTTTTTTCTACGGAGATAAAGTCTGTCCCTTCCTCCGGGTCGTGACCGTCCGGCGTCACGAGAAGCACATGAAACCGCACCGCCAGCTCCTTCGCAGCATAGGCGAATTCCTGCCAGGGCTCGCAGCTCCCCGGGAAGAACAGGAGGACCTTTTCATTCTGTTGTCCGAATTCGTGAATTATCATGAAGATTTCCTCAAAACAGCAAAACGACGATCCCGGCCACAACGGCCGCGCCGACGGTCCAGATCAGCGTCAGGACGCCGCGCTTTTTCAGTACCTGCGGCCAGGTCTGTACGAAGGGGATCTTCTCGGTCCCCGGGATGATCCAGAAGCGGCTGTGCCCGACCCAAAGCCGGTCGATGACAATGCCGTCGTACCAGTTCATGATCTCCAGAAACAGCAGCGCCTGCCAATAAGCGGGCCAAAAGCGGCGGACACCGTTCCAGAGGCCGATGATCAGCACCAGCGCTGAGAGCATGACCAGAATGAACGGGATCATGAAGCACTTTCTCTTGCGCGCCACGGTCTCCCGGTCTGTCAGGCCGAGCTCGAATACTTTCTCCTGCACAGGCTTCGGATAGAAATACAGTCCGTTCAGAGCGCTGCTGCCCACAGCGAGCTTTACCATGAGGGTAAACAGAGCGCAGAAAATGATCAGCTGCAAAATGATCATACCGGCGTCTCCATAAACTCATCGATCGCCTTCAATACGGGAAGGGTATACTTTTCCTCGCCCAAGAGCCATTGCTCGTGCTGCATATTGAACTCCCTGATCTCCGGGTCACGGAAATACTTCCTGTACCGCTTCAGATATTTCTCGCCCATCTTATTGGCATAAATGAAATGTACCTTCGTGTGCGCAACATGGATATCGTCATCCAGCCATGTGAGAAGGTCGGTGTAGTACTCGTTTTTGATGGACTCCGGGGCGAACTTCTCAAAACAGGCCATGAACTGATCCGCAGTCTCATCGTTCATCTCAAAGAATCCTTTGAGCTTTTCCCTGGTTTTTGTCTTCTTCTTATCACTCTTCGTAAAGCTTGTAAGGAGCGGCACCACCAGTTTCGACTGCAGCCACGCACTGAATCTGCCGCTTTGATCCAGGTCCGGACTGCCGAAAATTCCGTGATCCAGATGAACGTTCTGCCGTTGGATTAGCTGCCCGACGAAACTGCTTCCCAGGGAGGAACCGATCGCTCCGTCGATCTTGCCGCCGTAGTTCTGCTGGATATACCGCTCGATCTTTTCCGTGACCGTGATCATATCGGGAAAAACCAGATCGCTTCCGTCGAAGCCGTCGTAGTTCACGCAGACCAGATGGTATTTCTCAGCGAGCCTGTCCAGCACCGTAGCGAAATTCGTCTGATAATCGCAGGCTGTCCCGGGCAGCAGAAACAATACCTTCCCATCTGCCTTGCCCATTTCATCGAATTGCATGTCACGTTTTTCCCTCCATTTTTCGGCTGATGATAAGGCCCTGTTCGTTCTTCACATTCTCATAGTTTGCAGCAAGCGGGTTTCTGTCTCCGACGATACAGTAATCGCAGCATTCAGAGGTGCCGCAGGTGCCCTCCCGGATCAACGTCGCGTTCAACTTCTGCATGGCAAGGTGGTCGCAGTTGCACATTAACGGCAGCACGTCCTCCAAATGGTGGCGTTTGGCAAACTCGGCATTCGGACACTGGGTAAAACTGTAACGGACGATTCCGTTGGATCTGTCGTAGGAATAATACCCCATGCGGAAGGACGCGGGGAATGTATTGATCTCTTTTTCCCTGAGGTCATTTGCTTTTTTGAAGACACTGTTGGCCAGACGGTTATCCAGTCTGCGATTGAGATCAAATACCTTTCCCAGCACGTCAAAGCCACTCATAAAACAGTCATAGACATCCTGCTGCACATCCTCCAGCGGCGGTTTGTCCGGCACGATTACGTACCAGACAAAAATCAGGATCGGGTCATAGATGCTCACGGTCATTTTCACGCCGCCGAGTGCAGGCTCGTCCTTCAGAAATTCCACATACTGCAGTTGGATCTTTTCCCAGAGTTCGGATGCTGTCTTTTCGTTATAATAGCGATGCAGCAGCTTCTGAACACACTTCTTTGCCTTTTTGGTATATATCGCATGTCTGGATCGATCGATTGGTAAGTCCTTTTCTTTCATAGCTGCCCTCCGATCCACATCGTAATAAGCGCTATCAGCGCCGCGGCAAACGGGAAGACCGCGAGGCGGATCAGCTGCTCTCTCCGATTGAAGCCGAAAGAATGATATCCGGCGCAGCCCTCCGTCTCGGGATAGAAGCGCTGGAAGAAATGCGACTTCGTCAGCAGCAGCCAGTCCAGGCAGACGATATCGAAGGCCTTCCAGAGATAAAGCATGACGGCGAATCGCAGCCAGTGCTGCCGGAAAGAAAAACCATTCTTTACGCCGTCCCAGCCGCCGTACACGAACGCACCGACCATGGCGACCAGGCTGATGATCGCCAGCTTCCAGCCCAGGGCATGGGCGCCGCGGAACCGCTCGGGGTGGTCCTTCGCGGCAGCCTGGATATCCTTCGGCGCGGTCGTGAAAAAGCGCTTATCCTGGATCAGCGCGACTGCAGCATACAAAAGCAGACATACCGCAAGGATAAAGACGAGAGTCAATAATAGTGTCAGCAGCATCCGGTCCTCACTTTCTTGCCAGCACGGCGATCCACGGCATCTCCGGGTGGTGTTCCGCTTTGATCTCAGGAAAGCCTGCGGCTGTCAGCGCATCCTGGAGCTGCTGCACCGTATAGTAAGCCATACCGTCAATGATCTTCGCGTATCGCAGGGTCACCTCGTCCGTACCGTCGGATTCGTTGCAGATAAAAAAGTACCCGCCTGGCTTCAGCACACGGTGCACCTCGGCAAAACACTTTTCCAGACCGGGCCAGAAATAGACGGTTTCAAAGGCGCTTGCCAGGTCAAAGCGATCTGCCTCAAAGGGCAGCGCTGCCACATCGCCCTGTACCACGGTGCACCTGCCAGTCCGGATCGTCTGACGATTCGTTTTCTTCGTCGTCTCAACAGAGACTTTAGAATAGTCCAGTGCGGTAAGCTTTGCTTTCGGATAGCGTTTCAGAAGCTCACGAGCATTTCGGCCTCCACCGCATCCAAGGTCGACCATGCCGGATGCTTCGATACCCTTCAGGGAGGACATACCCCAATCAGCCAGTTTTGCGTGGCCGACGTTCATGCCTCCAGCCATCAGCTTTCCGAGAAAGCCCTCCGGCTTCCGCGTCTGATTGCACAGTTTTATAAAAAGCCCCATTATTCTCGCCTCACTTTTTCCCGATGAGCAGGGCGGAACCGGTAAGCTCCATCCATGCCGCCTCTTTCTTTGTCATGAATGTCCCGTCCGTCGTGTCGATCAGGCGGACATCCTCGTAACCGATATTTCTAAGCTTTTGGACAAAGGCCTGCATGTCGCCGTATCTGGATTTGGAAAAAATGTCGTGGATGGCAAATGTACCGCCTTTTTTCAGCACCCGCAGGGTCTCCAACAGATAAACTTGCCGGTCGCCGAGGATGTTGTGATAGACATAGTTGCTTACCACTGCGTCGAAGCTTTCATCCGGGAAATCAAGGTGCGTTGCGTCTCCTCGCTCAAAGCTGACGTTGTTTACGCCTTCAGCCCGGGCGTTGCTCTCGCACAAGGGCTTATTGTAAGAGGCGTACTCTTTGCCCCAGCGGTCGATCCCAATGAATGAGGCCATTGGATTCCGCTTGGCGCAGGCGATGGCCAGCGCCCCACTGCCGCAGCCCACGTCCAGTCCGACGCCGTCCTCCGGCAGTTTTACGTATTCCGCGATCCCTTCGATGATCTGACGTGACATCTGCCGCTTGCCGTTATAGGAGAAGGCGCGGTACAGGAGGAGCATCCAGACAGAAACTCCTAGTCCAATAAGAGTTCCCGCGAGGAAGACGATGAACAGCACGGTTTTCAGCTTGCCGGAGACGAGATCGGTCAAGCCGAATACGACGAACAGGATCAGGAACACCGCTGTCGACGCAAAGCCGGAGAGCACCATGCCCTTCGGCATCCAGTTTTTGTAATCGGGCTTCATGTCGTCCCCACCTTTCCCAGCGGCACGGTCCGTGCGCTCTCTTCCGTATCGTCGTCCTCAATGTAGCCGTCATAGGGTGCGGAAGGATCGTTATATTTCTGGGTGAACGGCTTGCACAGCTCTGCCCGATGGGCAAACGCGAAGTCGAGATCGTCCGTCCAGCCGGTATGCCCGGTGATGATCTTGATCTTTTTGTTCCGTGCGCGAAGCTCTTTTTCCAGCATCTCCAACGACCGGACCGCGAGCTTGTTGTCCTCGGCCAGCGTGGCGATAAAGCTGTAGCCTCCTTCCGCGCCGAACCAGATCGTGTCGCCGGTGAAGAGATACTCGTCGTCAATGAGATAGGCCATGTGGCCCCAGGTGTGGCCGGGGACCAGCAGGCACTCAATCTTGATATCGCCGATCTGAAAGATCTCACCGTCACGCAGCAGGACCTTTTTATTCTCCATTTTGACCATCGGCAGTTTAAAGAGGCCGTGGAACACTTTCCTCCGGGTCTCACCGGTTAGATAGCGATTCTCGATCTCACCGATGTAAACCGTAGCGTCACGGAAAAGCCGCTCGCTGTCTATCTCCAGTGCGCCGACGTGATCCGTGTCCTGATGCGTGATCAGGATGTGTTGGATCGCAGCCGGGTCGATATCCAGCCAGCCCATCTTTTCCTGCAGCCGGGCGTAGTTGTAACCCGCGTCGATCATGATCGTGACGCCGTTCTTCGTGTAAAAGAAGATATTGGCGACCCACTCGCGCACACAGGCGACATGCTCGTCGATGCGTCCGGTGTTCAGCGGCTTGAAGATAGCCTTGCCGCGAAACAGCAAGCTCATGGATTTTTTCTGATGGTCAGAATCCTTTCTTGCCATAGCTGCCTCCTATCTGATGACGGTGATCAATAGCCCCACCAGGGCCGCGGGAATAAGAGCGAAAACGATGCCCGGAAACAGCATACCCTTCAGGTGGAACCATTTTTGATGATACGCCTTGTCCATGTGCTCGGTTCCTTCCAGACGGAACATGGGAAGATTCGCGAACAGCACCCAATCCAGAAAGAAGGTGTCATAAGCGCCGATCCAGACCATCAGCCCGAAAGTCAGAAGGAAACCCTGCCAGAACGTTTTGGCCCCGGCGAGAAGCGAGCAGACAAGCAGGATCCCGGTAAACAGGACGATCCCGAAACTCTTTGTAAGGATCACATTCTTTGAACTGCCGGAAACATCGATCCGCTCATGCGTCTTGAAGTACTCTTCCTGAATATCCGGTGGATAGTTATGGATCCCGGCTGCGCTGTATTTCTTGTCCCCGCGATAAGCGGTAAACACGATCGCCGTAAAGATCGCAGCGAAGGCAAAAGCCTCCAGTATGATGACCCACCACGTCATTTGAACAGCCCTCCTTTTTATGCTTTCCTGCAGCAAAAGCACCCCATGCCTTCTACGGTCGATATGCTGACTTCCTCGTACATACTGCCCAGACGTTCCCTCAGGCTGTCCTCCGTCTCAAAGGGCGGGGTAAAGAAACCCTTCGGGACGTACATCTTTTTGATAAACCAGTCTGTCCGTCTGCATCCACCCTGAATGTAGAAGCAGCCGCAGAAGGTTCCGCCCTTTTTCAGCACGCGGTACGTCTCGCGCCAGGCCGCTTCCTTATCCGGAAAAGCGTGGAAGCCGTTCAGGGAAAGGACGATATCGAAGCTCTCGACCTCAAAGGGTAGTGCGCCTACGTCACCCTGCCGGAAGGAGATGTTTTTGATCCCGGCAGCTTCAGCCCGTTTTTGCGCGACGCCCATCATATCTGCCGAATAATCGAGGCACGTGATGTCTGCTTCCGGCAACTCTTTGTAGACAGGCATTGTAAGCACGCCCGTCCCGACCGGCACTTCTAAAAGCTTCCCGGCAAAATCCTCCGGTACTCCCGAGAGCGCCCGAGTGAGATACTCCAGGTTCTTCTCGCCGTCCATATTCCAGACCAGACGGCAAACCGCCTTGCCCGGAAGGGTGGAGTACGTCATCATCCCGTCGTAGAAGCTCGCGCTGCCGCCGAGCTGCTTGTATGCACTTTTGATCTGTTCTTTCCTTGTCATGTCATCATGCTCCGAAAACGATCTTCACGATCTTCATTTTCACCAGACTGTCGCAGAAGCGGATCATCAGCTTGTGGAACAGCCCTACGTTCCCGTAAATATCCCGATAGCCCCGCATATAGCTCTTTGCCGTCACCGAAGCAAATTTGCTGCTCCAGGTCTCCAGTTCCTTCTCGTTCTCCAGAGAGAAGAAAGCGCTCACATCGGTGATCCCGGCCTCTTTGAGCCAGGTCTTCCGCATCAGCTTCGCGCCGCGCTTGTTGCAGGAATCGAAAGCCAGGACCGCGCCGGGAAAGCGCTCCGCCATGCTTGAAAACAATCGCCTGACATCCTCGGTCTTGAAGTAATAGAACACTCCCGCTGCGAAGAAAACCGCTCCGCTCGCCGCATCGATCTTATCCATCCACGAAAAGTTGTTCAGATCACAGGCGATATTTGTTTCCCTTTCTCCGGCAGGAAGCAGCTCGTCCCGCACCCGGATCACATCCGGCAGATCCAGGTTATATCCCCGGCAACGGCCGTTATCCACCTTCGAAAAGGTGTCGTCCAGACCGCAGCCGAGATTGACCACGGCAGCCTTCGGGTGATTCTTCAGATAGGCCTCGACCTCACAGCGCAGGTCGTACTGCCGCTGTGCCACCTCCAGCGCGCCGAAGAGCCCTGCCGGGGACTCCATCTTTTTCCGCTTTTGGGCAAAATCATAATCCAGCGAATCACAGATGCGCTGGGCTGACCTGTCGGAGAAAAGCTCCGGGAAGCGCTCGGAACACACCAGCCGTCCGAAGAGAGGGATGACCAGCGTCTCCTGCACCGTGTTTTTCTCAATGTGGTATTTCATTTGCCTGGCTCCTTATCCCAAAGCCACGTCCAGCGCCATCATCAGAGAAAACCCGATGGCAAAGGACACGACGCCGATGTTGGAATGCTCACCCGAAGACATCTCCGGGATCAGTTCCTCCACGACCACGTACAGCATGGCACCTGCCGCGAAGGACAAAAGATACGGCATAGCTGGAACTACCAGTCCCGCCACGATCACCGTCAGGGCTCCGAAGACCGGCTCCACCGCGCCGGAAAGAACGCCCAGCCAGAAGGATCTCGGCTTGCTTTTTCCTTCCGCGTACAGCGGCATGGAGATGATCGCACCCTCCGGGAAGTTCTGAATGGCGATGCCAAGCGCCAGGGCCAGTGCGCCGCCCGCCGTGATATTTCCCGAGCCGCCGAGAAGTCCTGCGTAAACGACGCCCACCGCCATGCCTTCCGGTATGTTGTGAAGGGTCACGGCAAGGACCATCATGGCTGTCCTCGGAAGAGCGCTTTTCGGTCCTTCCGCCTGGTCGATACTTCTGTGCAGGTGAGGGATGACATGGTCCAGCAGAAGCAGGAACAGGATGCCCAGCCAAAAGCCGATAAATGCCGGAAAAAAGGCGAGCTGCCCCATGGAGGCTGACTGCTCGATGGCCGGGACGATCAGGCTCCAGATGGAGGCTGCCACCATAACGCCTGAGGCAAAGCCGGTCAGTGCCCGCTGTACGCCGAGCTTCAGATTGTTCTTCAGGAAGAATACGCAGGCAGCTCCGGCTGAAGTTCCGATAAAGGGGAGCAGAAGTCCCGTGATAACGGTCTTCATTTTCTGCCGAACAATCCCTTCTTCTCATAGGGGGATAACTCTATTCCCAGACAGGTATAGCCAGTCGCGTTGATGGCAGCTTTCAACTGCTCCGCATCCACCGCATCTTCCGTCAGAAAAGAGGCTTCTCTTTTGCTCCGGGAGGCAGAGACCTTTTTGGCTGAAGGAACGGCTTTCCTGATGGCGTCACAGACATGCGCTTCGCACATCCCGCACATCATGCCTTCAATATTCAGTGTCGTTTTGACCATGACTGTTATCTCCTCAGTTTCTTATATCCGCAGTCGCAGTATGGGCCGCCGGAGGCCAGAGTGTACTGCCGTACGAACTCCGTCGTGCCGCTCGCTTCACTCATGGCATAGTCCAGATGGCACATGGCAGGGACGACCTCGGCAATGCCCAGCTCCTTCATCAGTGTGCAGATCCCGCACCTGGAAAAGCGGGCTTCGTATCCGCTGCCATCCGGATAGGGCAGGAATTTCATGTTCCAGGAATAAGGATTCCGGTCGGCGGCATTCAGCGCAGCCGTGACTTCCATGCCGACAATGTCCTTTTTGCTGAACTTCTTTTTCCCGGCCATCCGGCAGAAGGCCCGCATGGGGCCAATCATCATGGCCTTTTCGTAGTATTCGGTAATCTGTTCCAGGGTCGGCTTTTTATCCATGTTCAGGTAAAATGCTGCCAGCATGGCACAGCTTGCGATATTCATTTTGAAGCGATCAGCCTTCTCGAACTCCGGCAGGTCTGCGATGATCCCTTTGTATTTCGGCAGGGCCTTCTTTTCGGTCTCCGCCGCGGTTGCCTCGCTGAATCCGAGAACACCGACCATCTTCTCCCGGAAAGACCGGTGAAACAACAGCCACATTCCCATGGGCATACCTGTGTATTTCATTTTCTCTCACACTCCGTATACATCATGGCGATCCGGGCGGCCATTTCCTTGCTGAATGAAACATGCCAGCCATTGTCCGCCAGGAAATCCAGATACTCCTGTGCGGACCACTGATGCTCAAAGCGGACACCAGCCAGCACCAGGATGCCGGACCAGATCCGGCTCCCCAGCGTGCCTTTATGTTCTACAAAATTCGGTGCGATCAGCAGCCCGCCGGGACGCAGCACACGGTCGATCTCCCGCAATACCTGTTCCGGATCGGGAACGATATGCAGGGCGTTGGCGATCAGCACCACATCAAAAGAATCGTCCTCATACGGCAGCTGCATGGCGTCAGCCGTCTCAAAGGTGAGGTTTGCGGGACATTCGCCTTTTTTCGCCTCTGCGATCATGCCGTCGGAATAGTCCGTGGCGACCATCCGTCTTGCGGCGGGAGCCACATGCTTAGCCAGAAGCCCCGGCCCAGTGGCAAGCTCCAGCACTTCCTTGTCACGGATCATTTCCGGAATCCGTTTATACATGAAATCATAGATCTGCTGATCCGCCTTCATCGCACGCTTGTAAATCGGCGCGTACAGATCCCATGTCTTTTTCTTCATCTGTTTATCTTCCTTGACGCAATCAGCAAACCGCACATCATCCACAGGTTTCCGATGCTGATCCAACCTGTGGCCAGTGCATTGGTCAGCCCATAGTTTCCGATCAGCCGCATCACGACGGCAAAAACGAAACCAAACAGTACGGAGAACACCCAGCACTGACGCGGAAGCGGCGTATGCCCTTTGGCAAATGCCCGGACCTGAACAGCGGCAGTAAGTAGGAAAAACATGAGGAAGATCACAGTCGCGGGCAGAAGGAACCATCCGATAAAACGCAGCGTCTCCTGCATGGCCGTCGCGGGATCGTCCGTATAGAAATGCTTCAGCAGCCAAACCGCCATGCAGCAGGGCACGTGAACGCCGCAGCCGCCGAAGGCCAGACAGCCGATGATCCCGGCCCGGTAAGCGTGAGCGTCCTTTTCTGAAAAGGGCTTTATCATCCGGTAGATCGCAAACCAGCACAGACACTCTACGGGGATGCCGATCAGCCCCAGCAGCGCCGAGGCGATGATCCTGCCATCAGACACCGACAGATACCGCGTGAACAGGGTGGGAAGCTCCGTCACAGTCTGATCGCTCACGCCCCAGCCGAGAAGCATGTCTCCTGACAGTACCATAAGCGAGGCCAGAATCCCCATTTTCAAAAGATGCTGGATGCGCGGCCAGTCAAGCGTATCGTTCATTCCAATGCCTCCGCGTTTTTCAGTTCTCCCGCTTTGCTCATTTCCCGCAGCAGGATCAGCCCCAAGATCAGCACCAGCGCGTGGCCGGAGGATTCCGTGCCGTGATCAAGCTGATTGACAGGCCAGGGAAGGAGGGCCAGCAGATTTCCAACGATCCCTGGCAGCGCCATCGGATTACACAATGTGGCGAGGACCCGTGCAAGCGTGCTTTTGAGAGGGATGATGTTCTTCCAGACCATTACGATCATGACGACGGTCAGACCGACGTCGCAGAGGATGTAAGCGATCAGCATCGGCGCGGCGTTGGCGTAAAACACCCGGTTGGCGATATCTGCCGCCGTCTGTATGTCGCCGCAGCTTTGATATACGTACTTGAAGATCAAAGCAACCGTCATGAACATGGCGTGGACGTAGGCCCAGGCGACTGTTCCGGTGACGTAGGCGACGCGGAACAGCTTCACCCACTTCAGGTCTTTCTCTTCCGTGACGTGGATCTTCAGCAGACCGTACATTCGATGGAAACCCATATAATACAGGAACGTCCCGACAAAGCCGCAGAGGATGCTGGCCACCATGCGCCAGGTGCCCATCTCCAGATAGGCGACGCGCACCATGAAGCCGATGCTTTCCGTCGTCTGCCCTTTGCCCGTCGCGGCAAACAGAAAGTCGCCGATCACATACAGCAGGCATCCAATGATACCTATGACCAAAAGTCGTTTTGACTTGTTTCTGACAGACATAATGCATCTACCCTTCAAAATATGAGGAACAGCAAAGCGCCTTAACTGATGTTAGCCCCAGCTAACCATCGGCCAAAAAAATAGAAAACGAATCTTTATCAGAAAGCTGTTTTCTTTGAAAGCAAGCCAAACAAAGAGGTTAGCCACCTCTAACCATATTATACTCCAAAGCCGGTAGAAATCAAGAGGGAATCGAAAATGATGTTTTTTCGATTCCCTCATAAACAGGCTTCTCTAAATCATCTGAAAATGCCGCAATGCCACTTCTATTGCTTTAATCTTTTCCTCAGGACATCCCGGCTGTTTAGAATCCGGGGACTTCGGTTTGTTGTAGTTTTCCCGCTCAATAATCCCGTGCTTCCGCTTTACCTGGGCAATATTCAGGTGTGACACATGGAAACCATACTTCTCCAGCACCCACTCCTGGATCTGCTCGTATGTAGCACCTTGCTGAAACCTGGACATGTCCATGTCTTCGAGAGAAAACTCAACTCTGATACTCTGACTCGATATGTTTCCCTTGGAAAGAAGGACAACCGTCTCGACGTGCCCCGTCCATGGGAAG
>Ga0310696_10003558_pt1 | contig 19387 bp, 17 predicted proteins | sample AusTroGonzalo_MG_4_FD_203885 | JGI IMG/M metagenome (GOLD analysis project Ga0310696, IMG submission 203885) | Bovine rumen microbial communities from tropical cattle in Woodstock, Queensland, Australia - Gonzalo_02 (v2) (version 2) | ecosystem: Host-associated > Mammals > Digestive system >... | reverse complement strand
GCAAGAACGGGGAATCCTGCACGACGGCGGCACTCAAGGACGGCTCCGGCTACGAGGTGAAGTGTAACGGCAAGCTCGTCGGCACCATCACGAACGGCAAGTCCTGCACGACAAAGGCCGTCGAGGGTGGAGTAGAGGTGAGCTGCCCGGGGTCTGAGCCGGTGGTAATCAAGAACGGCGACAAGGGCGCCGACGGCAAGAGCGCTTACGAACGTTCGGGAACGGACAAGACGCTGGAAGAATGGCTCGCCTCGCTGAAGGGCAAGAACGGCGAGTCCTGCACGACAAAGGCCGTCGAGGGTGGGGTTGAGGTGAACTGCCCGGGGTCTGAGCCGGTCGTAATCAAGAACGGAACGAACGGCGAGAACGGGACGAGTTGCAATATCGTAAGCGACAAGGACGGCGTCGTTACGATTCAATGTGGCGAAGGTGAAAATGCCAAGACCACTGAACTCTATAAGGCCGTGTGCGGCACAAAACCGTTTGACCCTGAAAAACTGTCCTGCACCAAAGTCCAGTTCGCGGACAAAACGGAACAATATTACAAGACGGTGACGATCGCTCCGGAAGGAACGGATTACAGCGAGACCTGGATGGCCGAGAACCTGAACTACAAAACGGCGAACAGCTGGTGCTATGAAGACAAGGATGAAAACTGCGCCAAGTACGGTCGCCTGTACACGTGGACTTCGGCGGTCGGGAAGACCGAATGGGAGTGCGGTTATGGATATAAATGCAATCTGGGCACGGGCGATATCCGCGGAGTCTGCCCCAAAGGCTGGCACCTGCCAAGCCAAGAAGAATGGGAAGACCTGATTAATAAGGCTGTTGGCGGTCTATCGACGGCCGGAGCCAAGCTCAAGTCCAAGACTGGCTGGGAGGAGTATAGCGGCATCAACAACGAGGATGCTTTCGGCTTTTCCGCGTTGCCCGCCGGCTCAAGGGACGACTTCAATGGCAGATACGGCGGCGAAGGCTACGGCGTGTTCTTCTGGAGTTCTACTGAGTACTATGACGACCAAGCGTACAGCATGTACTTGGGCTACATCTACGAGGAGGCGTACCCGACCTACGAAAGCAAGGACTACGGGTCTTCAGTTCGTTGTCTCAAGGACTAATTACAATAACCTCACACCCACAAACCACTATTTACTAACCACTTTCAATAGTGTATATTTACACTATGGTTATGAGAAAGTTTGGGAAGATTGTTTTGACGGCGACTGTTGTTTCGGTGGTTGCTTCGGTTTCAGCGTTTGCAGCGGGCAAGGTCGCTTGCGTCGGCAACAGTATTACTTACGGTTACGGGATTGTGTCTTGGCCTGACCAGACGAGTTATCCGCACCATTTGCAGGAAATGTTGCGTGGCGATGCTCCGGGCGATACTGTCGAAAATTTTGGCGTGAGTTCGCTTACCGTCCGGAAAGACGATCAAGCTTCTTACTGGAAGGGCCATCGTTTTGCTCCAGCGATTGAATTTGCGGCAGATACGGTTATCATTGAACTTGGCACGAACGATTCGAAAGCTTATGCGCAGTGGAATACTCTGGCGCAGAATGCTGTGGTCGATTCGGCAATTACGGCTGATTTTGAAGCGTTGATTGACACGTTCCAAGTGAAGTCTAAACCGCATGTTTTCATTTGCTTGGCGCCTTACGTGAACAATGTCGATTGGAACATCCTTGATACGACGGTCGTGAAGCGCGTGAATCCTGCAATTTTGCGGGCTGGACTCGAAAAAGGCGTGAACGTGATTGACTTGCATTCGCGTTTTAGCGCATTTGAAAATCCAAGCTGGTATTTGTCCGATATGGTGCATCCGTCTGTCGAAGGCGCAAAGCACTTGGCAGAAATTGTGTATGCCCATTTGCAGATGGATACGTTGCATGTAACGCAAGATGGCTCGATGCTCAAGGCGCCGAAGGGCTTTGGATTCCAGTGGTACAAGGACGGACGCCTCTTGGATGGCGACACGCTCGAAACGCTTGCGATTTCAGGAGCGGGCCAGTACAAAGTCTCCGTGAAAATTGATGAAAAAACTCTTTCGCGCATTGTGACATCGCCGTTGAATGTGCAAGAAACGACGGGGCTGAAGCCGAATTTCCGCGCCGGTCGCGATAACGGTGCTCTTGAGGGGGCGTCTGCAGGTTTCCGCGCAGAACAGCGGTTTGACGCAAATGGACGTGCCTTGAAAACGCAAAGCACCTTCCAGAAAGTTTATATAAAGCGGTAGAAATCCCTTTGCACAAGTTCTAGAATCTGCGAGAATTATAGCCTTACGCGGTTCTAGCCTAACTTCTCGGTGAGTTTCGTGTAACGCCTTGTGCTGCGGTTGTTGCGCACCGCTTGGTAGAAGGCTCCCGGTGCAGATAAAATCCACACATGTCCCTTCGCTCGCGTGATGGCGGTGTAGATGAGGTTCCGCTGCAGCATGATGCTGTGGCTTGAATCGAGTACGACGATGACGGCGGGGTATTCGCTGCCTTGGCTTTTGTGGATGGTGCAGGCGTAGGCGAGCATGAGTTCTTCGACTTCGTCGGGTTCGTATTCGACGGTCTTGTCGTCGTAAAAGACGGTGATTTTTTTCGTGTCCTTGCCGATCTTGTAGATGATGCCGACGTCGCCGTTAAAGACGTTCTTGTCGTAGTTGTTGCGGATTTGCATCACGCGGTCGCCGGTACTCCAGTTGCCGCTTGCAATTTTGATGCGTTCCTTGCCTGGATTTAGAAGGTCTTGCAAGAAAATGTTCAGCTCGTAGATGCCGAGAGGCCCTTTGCGCATGGGCGTGAGCAACTGCATTTCTTGCGTATCGATGTCGATTTTTTCCTTGATGCCGCGCGTGACGAGGCGCGCGATGATGTCCTTGGCTTCGTCGGCGGTCTCGTAAGGCAAAAAGTGGAAGTTCGTGCCTTCGATGGGCGAGGGGCAAATGCCCTGGTTGATTTTCGAAGCTTTGTCGGCGATGTCGTTTCCGCCGGCCTGGCGGAAAATGTGCTGAAGGCGGGTGCTCGGAATTTGTGTGCAACGCAGCAAGTCGTTCAGCACATTGCCAGCTCCCACGCTGGGGAGCTGGTCGGCATCGCCCACGAGAACGATTCGCGCATTCAGCGGCGTCGCTTCGAGGAGCGAGGCGGCAAGCCACGTATCGACCATACTGAATTCATCGACAATCAGCAAATTGCATTGGAGCTTGTTGTCTCCATCGCGGTGGAACTTTCCGGAAATCGGATCGACTTCGAGCAAACGGTGGATGGTTCGTGCCTTTTCGCCGCAGCATTCACCCATGCGCTTGGCGGCGCGCCCCGTGGGGGCGGTGAGGCTCACGCATTCTTCCATTTGGCGGGCGAGGTACAAAATTCCCTTGAGAATCGTCGTCTTGCCGGTGCCCGGGCCGCCCGTGATAATGGAAATCTTTCGCGAAAGCGCCATCTGGATGGCTCGCTTTTGAATCGGGTCGAAGCTGAACTTGTGTTTGCGTTCCCACTGTGCAAGGTCATTTTCGAAGTTGTCTATAGGCAGTTCGTTGTAGCGCAAACGGAGCTTGATGTTGTCTGCAATGCGCTGTTCTGCATTGTAGAGCGGCGGAAAATAGCAATCGTCGCCTTCGCGCTTGATACGCCCGATGTCGCTTGCTTTTTCGAATTCATCCAGGAGCGTATTGATGGGGCCGTCATCGTCCGGTTGCAAACGCAAATTGCGGAACGTGCGTTCCAAGAGCACATTCTTCGGCAAAAACACATGCCCATCGCTGACCGATGATTCTTGCAATGTGTAAAGCAACGCCGCCTGGAATCGTTCGGGGCTGTCTTTCGGGAACCCGACCTTCTGCGCAATTTCGTCGGCCTTCAAAAATCCGATGCCCCAGACTTCTTCGCAGAGCATGTACGGGTTCTGCGTGATGCGTTCGATGGTCGCTTGTCCGAACTTGTTCCAAAGTCGTTTTGCGACGCTACCGACAATTTCATGCTTGTACAAGAACAGCATCGTTTCGCGGCTATGACGCGCTTCTTGCCAACGTGCCAAAAACGCTTCCACCTTGCGGGCGGGGAACCCCTTGATTTTAACTTCGCGGAACTTGTCCGGGGCGTTGTCGAGAATGTCGGCGGTTGCATCGCCAAAAACTTCCACGATGCGTTCGGCGATTTTTTGCCCGACGCCCGGAAATTGTCCGCTAGCCAAGTATTCGACGATGTCGTTATCGTCTGTCGCGAGATATTCAAAAGATGTCGCCTGGAACTGCTTGCCGTATTTCGGGTGGCTGCCCCACTCGCCTTCGATGGCTATGGATTCACCGGGTTGCAATGCAGGGAACGTTCCCGTGACGACGACGACTTTCTTGCTTTCGATGTCGTTAAGGCGCATCACGGTAAAGCCGTTTTGCAGGCTGTGGAACGTGATGCTTTTGATAGAACCTTTAACTTGCACGAATGTTTTGAATTTTGCTTACGAATCCTGAACCTATTCGGCCTTCGGGATCTTTCCTTCGTCGAGTTCCGGATTCCAGCGGTCGGCATCGTAGCCTTCCATCTTGGAGAGCGTCTTGCCGCGTGCGCAAAGGAAGAATCCGAGGAGACCTGCGTTTTCGAGTGCAAGTACGAGTGCCGTCTTGTAATCAAGACCAAAACCGAGCGGAGCGCCCTTGAGGTTTTCCGGGCTCACCCACAGAATGTAATCGCATGTAATGAACGCCATGAACATGCACGGAATGAGCGCAATCCAGAAGTTTTTCTTTTTGCTGCGGAGATAAACCGTCGCTACGCAAAGGCTGCAAACGGCCATGAGCTGGTTGCTCCAGCTAAAGTAATTCCACAGGATGTTGAATCCTTCGGGATTCAAGTTGCTCCAGAAGATAATCACGGCGCAGAGGGCGAACATGGGGACTGTGAGGATGAGTCGATTCCTTACAGATGTTTGTTCAAGGCCCGTGAGTTCTGCAATCGTGAGGCGCAGACTTCTAAGGCTTGTGTCGCCGCTTGTAATCGCAAGGATAATCACGCCCACCACGACGAGAATCGAAATCGGTGCCCAAGGAATCACGGTCGAAACGAGAACGCTCAAAACCTTCACGCCCGAAGCGCCGGTGAGGAGTTCCGGCATCTGGTGATAAATGAACATGCCGCCGGCGGCCCAAATCATGCCAATCAAGCCTTCAATAATCATCATGCCGTAGAACGTCTGGCGGCCAGTCTTTTCGGTCACTTCGGTGCGGGCGACAAGCGGACTTTGCGTGCTGTGGAAACCGCTGATGATACCGCAGGCAATCGTCACGAAGAGCATCGGGATAATCGGCTGGCCTGCAGGATGCTTGTGGAAGTTGCTCATGATATCGGCAAAGCAGAATTCGTCGAGAATGTTCAAGTTCGGGATGATGCCCACGAAAATTGCGAGCGAGGCGAGAATCAAAAGCGCACCGAAAATCGGATAGATGCGGCCGATAATCTTGTCAATCGGGAAGAAGGTGCTAATGAAGTAGTATGCAAAAATCACCGCGACGGCAACCCAGAAAAGCGTGGGCGAAACGTGGCTGCCTGCGAGAATCGGCGTGTTCACGAGCGCTGCCGGCGTGTTGGTGAACACCGCACCCACAAGGATGAGCGCAACCGAAATGAGAGCCATCACGAGTTTTGCCGGACCTTTGCCCAAGAACTTGCGGGAGAGCGCTGGCACGTTGTAGCCGTTGTTGCGCATGCTGATCATGCCGCTGAAGTAGTCGTGAACCGCACCGCCGAGCACGTTCCCGAGCGGGAGCAAAATAAACACGATGGCGCCGAACTTGATGCCGAGAATCACGCCAATCACGGGGCCGATACCGGCGATGTTCAAAAGTTGAATGAGAACGTTTTTCCAATGCGGCATCGGGACTCGGTCAACGCCGTCCGGATTTGCAAGCGCCGGGGTCTTGCGGTCATCTGGACCGAACACGCGTTCAACGAATTTGCCGTAGGTGAAATATCCAAGGATGAGGATTGCAACACCAATTAGGAATGTTATCATTTTTTGCCTTCTTTAGTTAATTAAAACTGAACCATCGCGCTGATGGAAATCGCAATGTAAGTTTGCCATACATAGCTGATGTCGTTGTCGTGGAATTCAACCGTCCCGCTGTTTTTTGTGTTGACAGCTTTGTACCAGTTCTCGTAAATGCGTAAAGCTGGGTTTAGACAAAAGTAGTCCGTGATGTAGTAACGCACGTTTCCGATGAGCGCTATCGCAGAACCCATCAGTTCGGAATTTGCAAGCCCCTTTTCGCTCATAGCGCTTTTGTTGGCCTTAAGGGCTGAGAACGAATAACCAAGGCCTAAGCCCGCCTGGAAAAGCTCGGGATAGAAAAAGTTGTAAGTCAATTCAACACCGAGTCTCCAAAAACGTATATCCTGTTCTTTTAGGTCTTCGGGGATTCCGTTAATCTCGCCTGTCATAGACCAGTATTGGAACGAGGCTGCGACAGAAAATTCGCGAATGTTCACGCCGATGACGTAATCGGGCGACATGAGCACTTTTGTTTGAGGAAAATTGATTGTTTCGGTAGTTCCGTCTTCGCTTTGGATTCTTACGGATCGTTTGAAAAGGTCGCCTCGGTTGGCAATTACGTTAAAACCGATGCTTGCAAAGTAGGAGCGAGGCCATTGGTATGCATCGGCATCTGGCTGGGCGGATGCAAGGGAGCACAAAATCGCTATAGCCAATAAAATTTTTTTCATATTTCCTCCAAAAAATCAGACGCCCTTAAAGTTAGTATTTTAAGGGCGTCTTGTTTTAAACCATGATGTATTTTGTCGCTTTATTCGGCGTATTTGAACATCGCGTCGATGCACTTCTTGGCTTTGACGCGAACGCCTTCGTCGAGCGAGATGTGCTCTGCCTTTTCGGGGTGGCGGAGCGCTTCGAGGATGTTTTCGAGCGAGTTCGACTTCATGTACTTGCACATGCAACAGCTACCGATAAAGTTCATATCCGGGTGCTCGTAGTGCATGCGGGCATTGAGGCCGCATTCCGTGAGAAGCAAAATGCAGCTGTCCTTGGGCTGTTCGTTGATGTAGCTGACCATCTGTCCCGTGCTTCCGACGTAGTCGCTGAGCATCGCGACGGACGGATTGCATTCGGGGTGGCTAATCACCTTGAGATTCGGGTTTTGGCTACGGAAAAACTGGATCAAGTCCGGGTCGTAGTTTTCGTGGACGTAGCAGCAGCCGTTATAGAGCTTGATGTCCTTCTTGACGCCGCGGCGTTTCATCTCGTCGATGATGTTCTGGCCCATGAGCGCGTCCGGTACAAAGAAAATCTTGTCGGACGGAATCGTTTCGACGATGTGCATCACGTTACCGCTTGTGACGCAGACATCGCAGGCGGCCTTCACGTCGGCGGTCGTGTTGATGTAGCAGACAAAAGTGTAGTCCGGATTCTGCTTGCGGAGTTCTTCGACGTCCTTGCCGGTGATGGAATCGGCAAGGCTGCAACCCGTGAGCGGTCCCGGGATAATCACGTCTTTTTGCGGATTCAGAATCTTGGCGGTTTCGCCCATGAAACGCACGGCAGAGAAAAGAATCGTCTTTTGCTGTACGGTAGTGGCGTCCTTGCTCAACTTGAAGCTATCGCCCGTGAAGTCGGCGACGCCCAAAAGAATTTCGGGAGCGCAATAGCTGTGGGCGAGGATTACGGTGTCCTGCTCTTTTTTGCGTTCGTTGATTTCGTTGATGAGCGGGAGCATCTTTTCCACCTTTTCCATGGTGTAGGTGCAAAGCGCTGCGCCCGGCTTGACGGACTTGAGACGGTTGTAAAGTTCTTCTGCGGTCATTGTTGTTCCGTGGTTAAATGCCTAGTGTAAAGATAGTAATTTGAAGGGCCGTATGCTAGGGTGTGTACCCAGCCCATTCGGCGCTGATGGAGGGGCTTGCTTCGCGGATGTTTTTTTGTTCGGCGGTTTCGTCCTTGCGGGCGATGTCACCGCTTGCGATGCGTGCCTTGATTTCGTCGAACGTTTTTGGCGGAATAGAATCGGGGGTGTTGTCGCCGAGCACCTTGCAGGGGGCGACTTCAGATTCCTTTGCCTTGTCCTTGACGGGCGTGTATTCGCGAAGCGCCGGGACCGTGTAGAACTTGTCCTCTTCGGGGCACCAGGCGGTAAGTTCCTTGCCATAGACGCAGCCGGAATCGAGTCCGATGAATCCGGGACGGTTCACAAATCCCATCTTTGCCCAATGTCCAAAAACGATAGTCTTGTTCCAATTCACTTGTTCAAACCAGGGCTTGTCATTCCAGTAACGGATGGAAAGGAGCACTTCGGGACTCATGTCTTCGAGGCGAGTCTTGCCCGGTTCAAGTCCTGCGTGCACAAGCAACGCATGCGGCGTATCGCGCCAGAGCGGCCACGTCTTGACGAAATCGCGGATGTAAATCCAGTCGTCGAGCGAAAGCGCCTTGAAGCGTTTCTTTTGCTTTTCGGTCCATTGGCTCTTGGGCGTTTCCATCATGCGGATGAGATGTTCCTCGTGGTTCCCGCGGACGGTCAAGATGCCCAGTTCCTCGACGATGCGTATGGAACGCAACGTGTCGGGACCTTTGTTGATGATGTCGCCGGTTTGGTACAGTGTATCGCTTCCACGGACGAAACCGAATTGGTCGATGATTGCTGCAAGCTCGTCCGCGCAACCATGAACATCACCGATATATAAAGTTCGTTTCATAAGAAGGTTATAGGTTGTAGGTTATAGGGTTTAGGTAAAGTATCACGTGCTTCGCACGTCGGTGTTGGGGCGGCTTTGCCGCGATTATAGTCCTAAAACCTAACACCTGTTACCTAATACCTTAAAGATGCACCGCCTGTCGCAATTTGTTGAGTTCGTTTGGCGTGAGTTCGCGGAATTCGCCTGCGGGCAAGTCGCCGAGTTGAATTTGGCAGTAGCTCACGCGTTTGAGGTCTCGGATTTCGTAACCGATGGCACGCATCATGCGGCGGATTTCGCGGTTTTTGCCTTCGATGAGCACGAGTTCCGCAAAGCCGTTTTCGAGATAGACGTCTGTCGCGAAAGCAATTTCTTCGGGTGCGTCGGGATCGTCCGGGTCGCGGATATCGACACCATCGACCAGGCGTTGTGCCGCAGATTCGCTGAGCTGGCGCGTTGTCCACACGTAGTAGCTGCGCGGCACTTCGAAGCTCGGGTGCGTGAGGCGGTAAAGCAATTCTCCGTCGTCGGTGAACAGCAACAGTCCGCGGCTCTGCAAGTCGAGTCGTCCGACGTATTTAAAGTTGTGGTATCCCGGCGGCAGGTAATCGTAAACCGTACGGCGGCCTTGCGGGTCGTCCTTGGTGCAGACGCAACCGGCCGGCTTGTGGAACATGATGACCTTGCTCTTTTTGTTTGTCGGGAGCTTCAGGAGTTTTCCATCGACCATCACCTGGTCTTTCGTCTCGTCCACTTGATGACCGAGGTCGGAAATCGTTTCGTCGTTCACTTGCACACGTCCATCGGCGACGAGTTCGTCTGCAGCGCGTCGGCTAGCGAAACCACTGAGTGATATATACTTGTTAATACGCATAATCTTTTTGCTCTGTCCCTTTATTTGTCATCGTCGCCGACGTTTTTGTCATCCACGGAGCTTGCCGAACCTTCATCTTTTTTCTTCAAAAACGCCGGGCGTTTTTTCGGCTTCGGTTCCGGTTCTTTTTCAGGCGGGTAGAGAAGTCCGAAACGAAGCCCTGCCGTACTGATCTTGAACGTTTCCACGCGGAGTTTTTCGAGCAGCGAACGCAACCAGAAAAGCCCACAAATGATGACTTCGTGACGACCGTTTTCAAGTCCCGGCAACATGGCGCGCAGTTCCTTCGAAAGGTTCGTGATACGCGTGGTGACCGCTTCGAGATCCGAAAGACTCATTTCAAGTCCTTCAATTGCTTTATAGTCAAAGACTTGCTTGTTCAAGAACACCATCGCGAGTGCAGTACCTGTTCCACCGATAAGATAGACTGGCTTTTTTGTCATGCCCTTGAACGAAAGTTCCTTGAACGTTTCCTTGATAAACTTCTTGTATTCCGGGCCGGGAATCGGACCCATCGCCTTGAACATCTTCAGTGCGCCAACTGGAATCGAGAACGTCGTTTCGCCGTTGCTGAGTTCCGTGGATCCTCCGCCGATATCGATTGTGACGTTACCTGTGCCGTGCCATTCCTTGACGGAACGGTACGTGAGCTTGCCTTCTTCTTCGCCGGTGATGACGCGAGGCTTTACCCAAACCGCTTTTTCGACCGCTTCGATGACTTCGTCCGGATTTTCCGCCTTGCGCATGGCTTCTGTCATGGCGACAGCCTTGAGGTCGGCTCCGAGAGCATGCAAGTCCATGCGGAACTTCGTCATAATTTGCACGAGTTCATGAATACGTTCGGGCGTAATTTTCCCGTATTCGTAAATGTCTTCGCCGAGCCGGCAGACTTCGACCTTCTGGAGTTTCGGCACGAGAATTTTGCGCGGGGCAGCGGGCGCTTCGCTTGATTCGGCGGGCGTCTCGGAATTTGCGGAAGCCTCGGACGTTTCAGGTGCAATCGGTGTTGCGACGGGTGCGTCTTCAAATGCTGCAATCAAGAGAATGCAACTGTGGCTTCCGATGTCGATTGTCGCCTGGAGTTTATTTTCCACTTTGATCCTCGTCCGTTTTCGTTTCGTCATCTTGCTTGCTCATTTTCTTCAGCATGATGTTCTTCATCTTTTCGGCAAGCGCTCCCGGATTTGTGAGGAACTGCTTGGCATGAGCAATCGCTTCTTCGACAACGGACTCCGGGTATTTGGAACTCCATGTGGCAACGATGTCGCCGGTCGTGCTGCCAAGCGGTTTCTTTTCACGAATTTCCTGACCCATCTTGAGGGCAAGCAAAAGCCCGAGTTCAAAAGCTTTCGGTTCTTCTTCGCTTTCGATCATCTTCTCGATGCGGGTGATGCGTTCTTCGTATGGAATATTTTGTGATTGGGTCAAATCTTTTTCTGAAATCATGCTAACAAAAATAGTAAAGGTGAGGCTTGGCGCCAAAGGATATTGTTGTTACGAAGGGCTTGTGGAATAGAAAAAAGAACTTATGCGGGATGTCAATAAAAAAATGACCCGCAGATGTCTGCGGGTCGAATTTGTTGGATCAAAAAGAAGATTACTTCTTAGCTGCAGCTGGCTTCTTAGCAGCGGCCGGCTTCTTAGCGGCAGACGGCTTCTTAGCAGCAGACGGCTTCTTAGCAGCGGCCGGCTTCTTGGCAGCAGACGGCTTCTTAGCAGCAGACGGCTTCTTGGCAGCGGCCGGCTTCTTGGCAGCAGACGGCTTCTTAGCAGCAGACGGCTTCTTAGCGGCAGCGGGCTTTTTTGCAGCAGCAGGTTTCTTAGCAACAGTTTTTGTAGCCATTTTTTTTCTTCCTTTTATGTTATTTAATTGTTGATACCTAAAAGATAACTTCTTTTTCACAAATAATCAACAGATATTTAAAAAAAATTCAATTTTTTTTTGAAAAATTTTTGTATCAAAAAAAGTCGGGTGAATGAAATTTCGAGTAAAAGAAAATCGACCCTGGTAGAGGCCGATTCTGCAAATGAGAAAATGAATTATTTTATATACAATTTTGTTTTAAATAAATTAAAAATTATGTTCTTGCCTTGACGCTTTCGATGTAACTCTTAAGTCCTTGAACACCAACGGAATACATATCTACGAATTTCGTGGCGAATGGTGGAATTTTGTTCGGATGCATGCCGAGAGCATCGTGCATCACGAGAACGTGACCGTCCGTGAACTTGCCTCCGCCGATTCCAATTGTCGGTGCAGCGACTTCTTTTGTGATTTTTGCGCCGAGTTCTTCGGGAATGTGCTCGAGAACCATTTCGAAGCATCCGAGACTATCGACGAACTTTGCAGCCTCTTCGATGGCGCGCGCTTCTTCTTCGGTTTTGCCTTTCTGCTTGAAGTTTTCTGCGGTCTGCGGTAAAAGTCCGAGGTGGGCGCAAACGGGAATTCCTTTTTCGTGCAGGAACTCGAGAACGCCAGCGGGTGTGCCTTCAATCTTCACGCTCGATGCACCGACATCCATGAGACGGCGGGCGTTGTCGTAAGCGGTTTGCGGGTCTTTGTCGCTCAAGTAAGGCATGTCGGCGACAACGTGAGTGTTGGGGGCGCCACGGCAGACGGCTGCTGTGAAGATGAGCATTTCGGTCATGCCGATTTCACGAGTGCTCTTGTATCCGAGCATCGTGTTTGCAAGGCTATCGCCTACAAGAATCTGGTCTATTCCGGCGGCTTCCGCCATTTTTGCAAAGGCGAAGTCGTAGGCGGTGATCATGGAAATCATTTCGTGCTTGGATTTTTTTGCTTTGATATCTTCTGGAGTTAACATGATGACCTCTTGACTATTTTTACATTTTCCGAAAATATAAAAAATGTGTTTAATTGTGGCTTGCTTTCATAAAAGCTCTTTTTGAATTGAAAAAGTACTTCATGCGGGCGGGGCCCCAGCTCGGAGTTGCGAAGGCCGCACGGGCCCCTCCCTGCACCCTCCCCATCCTTGGCCGACGCTTTTGTTTCCTGCCGTTAAATTATTATCTCAAAGTGTATAAATGTCTCGCTTTTGCTGGCGAGATGTTTGTAATTATTGTCATAGAATTTTTTGATAGACGAAATAGTAAAGGTGAGGCTTGGCGCCAAAGGATATTATTGTAACGAAGGGTTTGTGGAATAGAAAAAAGTACTTCATGCGGGCGGGGCCCCAGCTCGGAGTGGATGCTTTCAGCATCAGCAATTACGGCTCAGCTATGTTTGCACAAGTGCAACCGCAGCATTCGCCTTTGATGCTTTTGACGCCTATGGCGTCAGCGGTTTCACTCGGTTATGCCGGTCTGCGAGCAGCCCGTCGCAACACTCGTTTTACACGCTACTGCGAAGGAATAGCCTTGGTCGACGCTTTTATTCTCTCGCCGTAATTTTATTATTGATTTGAATTAGAGTAATCTCTCGCTTTGAGATAGTCTATTTAATGATAATCAAACAGCTTTCTCGTTTCGTTCAAGAATTTGATGGAATGAATTTCTTTCAAGAATCCGATGTGATGGCGCAGGTAGGTGAGGAGCGCGTTTTCGGTGAATTCGGGATGCTCGATTTTTTCGCCATTGCGGAGCGCCCAAAGCCCTTGCAAGGTTTCTGTACGTGCGCGGGGCGTGTCGATGCCGAGGCATGCATGGCAAACGAATGCGCCAGTTTCGGGGAAAAAGTCTGCGGCAGGTTTGTCGAGCGTGTGGCCGCAACGGCTGCAAGTTCCAAGATCGAGATTGTAGCCCCACATGTCGCATGTGTCCAAAAGCCAGCGCGCGAAAACATTTGATTTGTGGGTCGTTTGTGGCGTCGCGGACGCACTCGCTGAAGTCGCTGTGGAACTGCCGCATGTTTCGTTGAATTCGCGGAGTGCTTGTTCCAGCCGCTCGAATTCTTCTTGGAGGGGAACCCCTTGCGGGGCGTAGCGCAAAATCATCTCGGTGATGACCTGCGCTTTCGCGAGACTCAACAAGTCGTTTCGCAAGTCCTTGTGCCAGTCGAGAAGCGTTGCTTCCTTAATGAACTGCAATTCGGTATTCGGATTTTGCCGAAAGACAACTTCGCTCAACGCGAGCGGATCCAAAGCCCCCCGGAACGGGGATTCCTTTTTCTTGCCGCCCTTGACGATGAACGAAATGATTCCGCATTCTTCCGTCAGCACCTTAACGATAAAGCTAGAGTCGCTGTACGGAAAGCGATGCAGAACTATGGCACGAGTCTTGATCATTTTTGAAATGAGGTATTAGGTTTTAGGTATTAGGGGTTAGGTTTTAATAATCGCGCCAAAGGCGCCTAATAAACCTACAACCTATAACCTAACTCCTATAGCCTACTTCGCTGGGAACGGAGGCCAGCCCATTTCCTGTCCGCCGACGACGTGCAGGTGGATGTGGAACACGGTTTGACCCGCATCGGCCTTGCAGTTGAACACAAAACGGGCACCGCCTTCTTCGAGACCGAGGTCCTTCGCGATAAGCTGTGCGCGGTAGAGCATCTTGCCCACGAGTTCGCAATCTTCCGGCTTCATGTCCATGATGGTTGCGATGTGGCGCTTCGGCACGACCAAGAAGTGTACCGGTGCCTGCGGGGCGATGTCGTAGAAGGCGAATACATCGTCGTCTTCGTAGATTTTCTTGGAAGGGATTTCACCCTTGATGATTTTGCAGAAAAGACAATTTTCACTCATAGTGTAATAATAGTAGTAAAAAAGATTAGGGCAAGGAATTCAGCTTGCTCAAGTTCGTGGTGATAGCCTTTATGACTTTGGTGTAGCAGACAAGAAGGACGATGCCGAGGATAAGGCTTATAATCCTTACCGCAACGAGGTCTTTCGAGCCGAAAATTCCTATGCACCAGCCGACCTGTGTCAAAACGCCAAGTACGGGGATGGCTATGAGTATCCTATTCGGAAGGCTGATGGCTTCGAGATTGTTCTTTTCGAGCGTCTCTTTTTGCCGGGCGAGCAAGTCTTTGAAAATCTGGTAATGGAATGCTGGAAATAAAATGGGAATTAAGGCGATGCACGATGCTGATTTCGGTGAGTAATGGGTCTCTGAAAATCGACGTTGTTCCCTGATGGCGCTGTGAAGCCAGGAATAGAACTTGCAAATCGAAAAACACAAAGCGGCAATGATGAGTACGAATAGAAGCATATAGAGTATGCTACCGCCGAGGGTCGGCCAATCTTCCATAGATGGTTGTAATCCGTGTAATCTGTCGTCGATGTAATGAATAATGTAGAATGGGGCAGATATGCAATTTATTATTCCAAAAATAAGTTGAACCGACAATACATCAAGATAGCTGCTGGAGTCGACATTGTACGAAATTAAAATATCTGCGGGGATGGCGAAGACGACAAGGCCGATAAAGAAAAGCCTGAGCCACAAGATGGTCTTTTTGCTATGGGCTTCGAAATCTGGGAATGTGGAATTCATAAAAACCTCCAGTGGTTAATTTAGAATAAATCGTCTAACGTCAATTCGTTTTGAATTTCGTTCCATGCTGCGTTCTTGGCGAGTCCGCATGGCGTAACGAGCGTCAGGTAAAGTGACTTGCGGGTTTTTGTGACTTCGCGGAATGTTTCTCGGCGTTGTTTTAAATATTCCATATACGTAGAGGTGATTTCGTAAGGCTTGCTAGAATATTTCATTTCGCAGAGATTGATGACTTGGTCGCGACGGTCGATTAGCAGGTCGATTTGTGCCCCCTGAGTATCTTTGTCGCCTTTGTAACGCCAAGAACAGACATCGCTTTGAATTCCTGAAATACCTAACTTTTGCTTGATTTGGTCGATGTGGTTTAAACAGACTTGTTCAAAGGCGTAGCCGCTCCATGCTCTACGACTGGGAGAATCTATCATGTTGCTCCATCTATTTTTATCTCCGCCACGGTAATTTTTGGCAGAGCGTAGATAAAATAGCGAATAGAGATCCACGAGTTGGTACATGATGTCTTTCGCTTTTTTTCCGAATGCGGCGTAACTGCGAATGAAATCGCAGTTTTCAAGATTTTCTAGCACCTCCGTTAGCACTCAGCTATCCGAAATTTTGAGTGATGCGACAATTTCAGAACGCGTCATCCCGATTGTCTTTTTGGCGAGCAATTCAACGATTCGCTTATACATCGTAGAATCATTAAATAGGGATTTGAAAAGAAATCCATATTCTTCAGCGAGGGGCGCATTTGGTGCAAAAAATAGTTCGTCTATATTTTGCGATGCACTGAGACCTTTTTTCAGCATATCCAAGTAGAACGGCGTGCCGCCAAGGCACATGTATGTCTCAAGAACTTGTTGCCTTGAATAAGGCATTCCTCTGGACTTTATAAAGTCTTCGGTTTCTTTAAGGGTGAACGCTGAAAGATGAATTCTTCTTGTAACGCGATTATGGAGACCGCCCTTGTTGCCGAGGAGCTTATTTGTCATCCACGAAGTTGCGGATCCACATACGATTAGTTTGAGATTGTCTTGTCGGGAACCCCAGCTGTTCCAGAAATATTCGAATGCGTTCAAGAATTTTGAGCGGGGGGTATCCAGCCAAGGGAAATCGTCTATAAAGACTATTATAGGTCGCCCTTTGATGCTGGCTAAATAGTTTTGTAGTAAGGTGAATGCCTCGTCCCAAGAACTCACGGTCGGAACGAAATTTTTGGAGTGTTCTGCAATTTTTTGGCAAAAGCGGCTCAATTGTTCTTCTTTGCTTGCACCGTATGATCCTGTGCAATAAAAGTCGAACTTGTCGTTGAAGTATTCGCGGATCAAGAACGTTTTCCCAATGCGGCGGCGACCATAGACTGTAATGAATTCGGGCTTTCCAGAATGGACGCATTCTTCAAAAAGGGCTTTTTCTTTCAATCTTCCGACAATGAGCTTTTCCATAAGGACCTCTCGTTATGTTACGATATCTACTAAAAAAAGGAGCTTTCGCAATAGTTCGTTTTCTGAAATATTACGAAAAGTGACAAAAAATATGAGATTTCGTAAAGGTTCAGCCTTGTGCTAGATGGCAACGTCATTGCACTATGTGCATGACCTATCGGCTCAACCATGCCAAAATGCAATAGTTTGACAAGGCGAATCAAGCAGAAAACACTTGTGTTTTCTATTTGTGAGCCGATGAAACAGCCGCTGTAAGCGTCAACCATTTTGGCGCGGTGCTCGCCTTGCTCGTCATTGCACTTCGTGCATGACTGCTGCGAAAATCAAATGCGAGTCTGCAAGCAGCCTCTCGCTTGATTTCCTTGCACGTCATTCCGGACTCTGGTTCGCCATGATTTTATCATAGGTTCGCCATCCGTTCAATTTTCAGAACAATAATATTTTTCGTATCTTTAATCCGTAATGGTTTTCTTTGGTAAAATAGTGGTGATATTTGGCGTTGGACGTTTTTTTTGTCAATTTAAATCTCTTCCTTTAATGTGTGTGTTTTTTTTACTTGTAGAAATTTTATAATTTGTATACATTTCCTTTATATAGGAGATGATAAAAATGTGGAAGCTTTGGATACCGTAGTTGCAACAACTGTTGATTCTTTAGTAGATTTTCAGAGTCATGAAAAAAAACGCGTTGGATCTGTAATTGCAAATAGTGCTGCTGAAGCGTATTGTGTTGTTGAAAATGAAAATAAAATCAAATTACATCCGTGTATTTCCTATGCTTCAATGGTATTGCTTGATGATGGTGAGTCTTTGCCCACAATCATTGATGCACCTCATTCACTAAAATCATGGAGGGAATATAAAAATGGCAAAAAAAATCGAATGCATTATGCTGGCAATGGCTCTGGCAATCCTTTGCTCGTGCTCCGCAAGTGAAGAACAAGGCGATTTAAATTTTAGCGTAAATGATCGTTGTAAAAACCGACCCGTACAGACTGCACTAGCAAAGAAAAATTCTGAAGATGGGACAGAAGTGCAGCTGCCGGCTTCAAATGATACTGTGTATTTTGAAAGACGTGAGAATGGTCAGGTCTTTGTCAATATTGAGATTGGAGTGTCTTGCGGAGATGTCAGGTTTTATCTTAATTCGGATATGAAGGAGGATACGCTGTTTATTGATGCAAAAATGGAAGATGATTTTTATACATCGTGCAGTTGTCTGGCCGATGTTGAAGTGGACATCCCTAACGATATGACTTCAGCGAAATATCTTGTCTTGAATCAAAGACGTCGTTTTGTTAAGACCATTGTTTTTAAAGAATAATTTTTTACAATCCTGGTTAGAATTTGATTAACGCTGAATTTTTTAATTTAGCGTTTTTTTTTGCGTTGCTTATGGTGCTGTGAACTTTTTTTCGTATCTTTACCCCATAATGGTTTTCTTTGGTAAAATATTGGCGGCGGTTTTTGCGTGGGGCGCTTACGTGGTGCTTCGGCTTGCGGGCTGGAAGCGTAAAACAGTTATGGCGAACGCGAAGCATGTGGCTTCACCCGTCAACTATGATGAGCTCTTGTTTAACTTGACTCGCCATGCGGGCGAATTGCTGTTCTGCTTTGGCACTTTCAAAAAGTTGCCGCGAGATTTTGCTGCTTACCCGTGTTGCGTGGATGGCTGGACGTTTGACATCGCGGAAGGTTCCGCGCCTGTGCTTGAAAAAATGCGGAGTGGCGGAATCTTCTTGACCGCGCATTACGGCAATTACGAAGCGATGGGACCATGGCTTTGCCGCCTTGGAATCCCTCTTGTTGCTAGCTACATTCCAGTAAAACCGAAGTGGCTCAATAATATTCTCGAACGCAAAATTCGTGCAGTGAATGGCAAAAGCTATTCCGTGGATGCTCGGACACCGCGTGATTTTATGCGACTCTTGAATGACGGAAAACTTTTCTGCTTGCTTGCCGATCAAGATTCGCGCATCCCGAGTGCGATAGACGGAACGTTTCTCGGTCGCCCTGCGAACATAAATCCGCTGCCGGACTTTTTGCTCAAGCATCGTCCGCAAACGCCTGTATTTATTTGCTGGATGGAGGAGGTTTGCGGAGTCCGCGTGCTCCATGCTGTCGAAGTAGAACGCGCGCAGGTCCCGGGGGCGGCGCATCTCGTATCTCCGGCGCAGTCCAATGGCGCATCCGCAACAGATTCGAACATCGTCAACATGCCATTCAACAAGTGGCTCGAACAACGTATTCTTGAAAATCCGAATCTTTGGTACAGCTTCACGCACCGCCGTTTTTTTAGCCGTTCGCCAGAAATCTACGGAGGGTAACATGACATGGACATCGCATGAAAAGAAACCGTTGCTCGTTAGAATTTTGGAAGGGTTGAACGAACCCGACGAATGGCCTGCCTGGGTACAGTTCTTCTTGTTGCCTAAACCGCTCGGACGCGAAAATTTCTTTTTTGTGCGCGTGGTGCTGCTGATTGCGATGGCGTTCTTTTCGTTGCAGGCGTTTTTCGGCGGCTATCAGTCGTGGATTGTCCAGTTTTTGCACAACTTGAACTTGCCCGTTCATGAGACGGGACACATCGTTTTTGGAATTTTTGGAAGCCGGCTCATTACATCGCTGGGCGGTTCGCTGTTCCAGACCATCATGCCGCTCGTATTCTGCTTTGCGTTGTGGATAAAACCCCGTGACTTGTTCGGAGCCTCGATTGCGCTTTGGTGGGCGTTCGAAAACTTGATTGACGTGGCCCCGTATATCGAAGATGCTCTCCCCATGAAGCTCATGCTTATTAGTGGCGGCACCGGTGCCGAAGCCCCTTACGGATTCCATGACTGGAATTTTATCTTGTCCGAGACGGGACTGCTTTTGAAGCACGATACCATCGCCTCGGTTGTTTATGCCATAGGCTATATCGGGATGGCTCTATGCGTTTTGTGGGGCGCCTGGAGC
>Ga0310696_10003557_pt1 | contig 19389 bp, 11 predicted proteins | sample AusTroGonzalo_MG_4_FD_203885 | JGI IMG/M metagenome (GOLD analysis project Ga0310696, IMG submission 203885) | Bovine rumen microbial communities from tropical cattle in Woodstock, Queensland, Australia - Gonzalo_02 (v2) (version 2) | ecosystem: Host-associated > Mammals > Digestive system >... | reverse complement strand
GAACAAGAACATTCAAAGATTAGTCAGCGGCGTGACCATCGACAGTGATAAACACGACTACGACACCGAGCAAATGTAAAGAAAAAGTGCAGAAAAAAGTGCTCCTTAAAGATGACCATCTAGCGCTAAAACCTGCCCAAACCGACTGTTTTTTGCAGGAATCGCGCTTCATGACCCTGCACAAACATCCCTCTTTTGTGCAGAAATTAACTTAAAATTACGCGAACTTAACACTTGTTCACCCCTGTTTCGCTTGAAACTGGCGTTTTTCGCTGTTGAGAAATACCCCGAAAAAGGGTGTTCAAGGCGTCCGTTGCGGCCTTTTTGGAGCCAACCAGCCGGTCTAATGGTAGTAAGTGAGCGGGTTTACTAATTGAAAAGCACTGGGTTTGTTCAACAAAAGCGCTGGGTTTGTTCAACAAAAGCTATGGTTTTGTTCATCAAAAAGCTATGGTTTTGTTCATCAAAAGCTATGGTTTGGTTCATCAAAAGCTATGGTTTGATTGAACAAAACCATAGCTTTTGTTCAACAAGACCACCTTTTTGGGTGAAAACCGACAAAAACAAGCCAGTTTTAAGGGGCAATCAGCCCATAGCTGAGCAGTAGCGTGAAAAAAGCGGAAACGAACCCTGTCAAAACTGGCTCATACGCAATCCACCAAGGAACTCATTCAAAAAATCGGATTCTCAGAGGGGTCAATGTAAACATTTTTCAAGCGGGGTTTGCAGATTCCCTTGAATGGGCAAATCCCCTTGGGCAGGCTGGAGTCTGTACATCGATTGTATAAGCCCAGATTTCCACGGAGTTGATGATGTTCTGCCAAAGCACGTAGCAGCCGGCACCAATGGATGCTATAGGCGAGAGATACATGTAGGACACCCAAATGCTCAGGCCCGTGTTTTTCTGGAAAAGCGCCTGACCGGCGTTAATCTTCTCGCCTAGCCGATGTCCTATGGCACGCCCGATTACAAACTGTACAACGCATAATAGCAGCGTACTCACGGCAATGGCAGCCAGCAACGTAATCGTGGCCTCGCTGTGTACAATATTCTTTACCGTGATGCCCGTGGTGATGGAAAGGCACACGGCCCATGTGTAAAAGCTCAGGTTGGGCATGGCTGTTATGCGCTTTGCTACGGCTGGGGCATAGTGTTGCGTCAGCCACCCCAGCACCAATGGCAGGAGCAATACCAAAGCCACTTTATATAATATAATGAAGAACGCAGACAGGAAGTCGGTGTGCACCGTCTGCTCCAGCAACGGGAACACCAGCGGTATGAGCAAGGCCGAGACGAAGGCCGACAACAGCGTATAGGTGGTCATGGTCGAGATGTTCCCGCCCAGCTTGCCTACCACCACCGGGGCGGCGGCTGCCGAAGGTCCGATGATGCACGTCAACAGTGCCTCCAGCAGCAGCTTGTAGGGGAACTCCCCATGCTGTTCACCTGCCTCTGTAGGGGCAGGCCCCGTGCCAGCCCGCCAACACACAACCGTCACCACACCCACCAGCAACAACTGTGCCACCAGCACTCCGGCGTGCCACCTGTGGGGCAGCATCTGATGGAAGTCTACCTTGCAGAACGTGATGAACAGCGTGAGAAAGACGAACAGCGGCAGCAACACGTCGAACACCGGCGCCAGTGCCGAGCCCGCAGCATCAAGCCCCGGAACGAAAAAGAACAGCAGATAACTAGCAGTGCCCACGGCGATGGCCACAGGCAGCGTCCACTCCTTCAGGAAACGGACAAAGACACAAGGCGTTAGCACGCGCTGGGTATTCAATTATCCTTTATCTGTTTTATACCTACTTCCTGTCTTGCTTCGCTTGCCATCGCGTCGATGATGGTGGCGATGTCAGCCACGTCAATCACGCCGTCTTGGTTCACGTCGTTACGGCTGACGATGAATTTCACTTGCGCCGGCTCTGAGCGGTCGTAGCCGGGGGCGGTGGCATAGACGGTGAGGATGTAGACGAGGTCTTTGTTCTCCATCACCAACTTATTTCCTGTGAACCGCTGCTCCTCCGTGGTGAGTATGCTCTCAAACTCTGCCCCGGGCGTCTCGCACTCAAACCTCATGCCCTTCCCGGCGATGATGATGCTTGGCTTTGCGCACTGACCATTAGGGGCAGGCGTGTCGTCTCCGTCCATCTCCACAATATTCAGGAACTCCCGCCAGCCGTCAAAGCGGATATACAGGTCCTTTGTACCAGCAGGGACATAGAGCGTGCCATTACGATAGGTCTCTTCACTGAATTTTGCCACATCAAATGGTACAGTGATATATGATTTTACATTCATAAGGGCTGTGCATGTTTTAAAAGCATCAGTACCTATGCTTGCCACTCCGTTGTCAATTGTGACAGAGGTCAGGCCGCTGCAACCATGGAAAGCATAGCCTTCTATACTCGTCACGCTGTTGGGAATCGTGATAGAAGTCAGGCTACTGCAATCGCGGAAAGCTTCTAATCTTATTTTCGTCACGCTGTTGCCAATTGTGACGGAGCTCAGGCTACTACAATTCCTGAATAACTGGTTTCCTATGCTTGTCACGCTGTTGGGAATCGTTATGGAGGCAAGATTGATACAACTATTAAAAGCATTGTCTCCTATGCTTGTTACACTGTTGCCAATCGAAACAGATGTCAGGCCGCTGCAACTAGAGAAAGCCCCGTTTCCTATTCTTGTCACGCCATTGCCAATCGAAACGAATATAAGGCCGCTGCAACCAGAGAAAACATAGTTTCCTATGCTTGTCACACTATTGGGAATCGTGACGGAGGTCAGGCCGCTGCAACCAAAGAAAGCATAGTTTCCTATGCTTGTCACACTATTGGGAATCGCGACGGAGGTTAGGCCGCTACAACCAGAGAAAGCACGCTCACCTATGCTTGTCACGCTGTTGGGAATAGTGACGGAGGTTAGGCCGCTGCAACCAAAGAAAGCATAGTCTCCCATGCTCGTCACGCTGCTGGGAATCGTCACGGAAGTTAGGCCTTTACAATTATTGAATGCATAGTCTCCTATGCTCGTCACGCTGTTGGGAATTGTGATGGAAGTAACGCCTTTGCAATTATTGAAAGCATTGTTTCCTATGCTCGTTACATTGTTGGGAATCGTGACAGATGCCAAGCCGCTGCAACCATAGAAAGCATAGTTTCCAATTGTCGTCACATTGTCGGGAATTACTAAATCAATAATCTCCTCTCCCTCATAATAAAGATGATGTGCATAAATGAGAGGATTGGAACCATCAAATGATATTTTACACCATGAGGCTATATCTGTTATATGTACGGAAGTCAAGCCGCTACAATTATAATAAGCACAGAATCCTATGTTCGTCACACTGTTAGGAATCGTGACGGAGGTCAGCCCACTGCAACCCTCAAAAGCATAGTTTCCTATACTCTTCACACTATTGGGAATCGTGACGGAGGTCAGGCCATTGCGATGATAGAAAGCAGAGTCTCCTATGCTTGTCACTTTGTAGACGCTGCCATTATAGGTTACATAGTCAGGGATGATTACTTCACCTGAATATTCATTATTAAGGTAAGTGTAGCTTTTTCCTCTATAGCTGACCATCAATTCCGTTTTGTTGTTAGTCCACTTATAATAGATTAACACTCCATCGTTATTCTTCACCACAATGTCGTGGGCGTTAGCCGTTTCTCCAGTTATACATAAAAGCATAGTAAGGAGGAATATAAGCTTCTTCATACTTGTAAATGTATTAATATAATAACATAGAATTGCCTATAGGAATTAGCTATCAGTTCGTTCGGATTTGCAATCCGACCGCAGTGAATATTAGCATTAATGCTAAGACAGCTGTTGTTGCGGATTGAAAAATCCTTATATTCGTGGCAGCCGGATAACAAATCCGGCTAAGCAGTAATCCGGCTGAACGGTATAGAATTACTGTAGGGCCGTTTCAGGATGCAAATTTAAGGAGTTTTTCTGAAAGTGCCAAACAAAAAGGGGGAAAAGTTTGAATCAAGCGGAATTACTAAAATTGCACTAAAGTTCTTTCAGGGGGGCTTTTCGCGTTGAGAGTTTTCGCACGTTGGGAAAGGATGCACACGCAGTTCTAGCGGACGGGGCGCACGGATTGACCGCCGGCTCGGTCGATACAGTAGTACCAGTACGCATCGCCCGAATAGAAGTAGAGGTAGTAGGCGTAGCTCTCGTCGTAAGGCGTCGACGGCCAGTAATAGCCGTACGAGCCCACGCCGTAGAGTTCCGAAGCCCAGCGGTTGCCTGTAGCGGGGAGGAATATAGTGCCGCCATTCGTCCCTGTGAACTTCCTGCCCTTCACATCATTTTGTGCCGTCCACTCCGACGTGCAGTTGTCTATCAGCTCTTGAAACTGCTCTTTCGCCGGCATCCGCCACGGGGCCTTCCAGTTGGCCGTTGCGGCATCGTACTCCGTACCGGCGATGTCAGGACCGAGGTCATGGCATGTCACTTGTGATCCGTCACAATGAATGTACGTCTCCCAGTTGTACACTTCCTTCGGCTCTGTCTCTCCCCAGGCAAAGTAGTCACCGTATTCCTCCGGCTTGCTGGCGCCCACGTTGCAGCACGCCCACTTCGTGCCCGAGGGCAGGCCCAGGTCGATGATGTGCGGATGGTTCCCGTCGGGGCAGGAGGTGCAGACCTTTTCCTCAGGCTCGGTGTCACCGCCCTTGCCAGCCATGATGTCGATGATGGTGGCAATGTCGGCCACGTCCACCTGCATGTCGTCGTTCACGTCGCCCTTCTTGCTGCGGTAGGTCATGGCCAAGATGCGGTTCTTGTCCAGCTCCACGCGTGTGTCGCCGCTCTCAATGATGAGCTTGTCGCCACTTGGCGAAACGGTGAACGTGGCTGGCAGGCCTACCGTCGACAGGCCACCGTCGGGAAGGTGGAACACCAGGCTCTGGGCACTCACCCCAAGGGCCACAAACACTAACGATAGAAGTAGAAAAATCCTGTTCTTCATAATAGAAATGGTTTTAGTGAATAAAAATCCGATGCAAAAATACAAAGAAAACGTAAAAGGCCAAAGAAATGTGGGGAAAAATTTGCATGGAAAAGGGAAAACAACTACCTTTGCAGGAAAGAACTAAAAAAAACATATATGGCAGAAACAGTTTGCACATACAAGAAGAGACAGAAGCATACTCCTATGCCCATCCGTACACAGAGGCATACTTCCGATGATAACAGTTTGACAGTAGACTATGATTTTGGCGACACAGATTTTGGATATGCAAAATCTGTGGAAGAGCTGAATGTAGCCCTTGACCATGCTGATGCTGTGCGTAACGACTCTTCACATTGGCGCACATTCCCTGAATTTGTAAAGGACTTCAAACAGGAGCACAAGGGATGGTTCGAATAAATAACTTATGCTATTTCTAAAAAACGTATAAACGCGGAGGAATGATAGAGATTACCAACCTTAAGAAGTCGTTTGGCGAAACAGTAGCCTGCGACATAGAATCGTTCAAAGTAAACGACGGCGAGGTGCTCGGCCTCGTGGGAAACAACGGAGCGGGGAAGACGACGCTCTTCCGCCTGATGCTCGACTTGCTGAAGCCCGACGAGGGGCACGTGAGCATCGACGGCATCGACCCGTCGGCCAGCGAGGCGTGGAAACAGACCACGGCGGCCTTCATCGACGAGGGATTCCTCATCGACTTCCTCACGCCCGAGGAGTATTTCGCGTTTATCGGAAAGATTAGCGGACTGCCACAGAACGTCGTCGACGAACGCCTGCAGCCGCTGGAGCATTTCACCGGCGGCGAGGTGCTGGGGCAGAAGAAACTCATCCGCAACCTCTCGGCGGGCAACAAGCAGAAGGTGGGTATCATGGCCGCCCTGCTACAACAGCCGAAGCTACTGGTGCTCGACGAACCGTTCAACTTCCTCGACCCCACGAGCCAGGTAGTGCTCAAGCATACCATCACAGAGTATGCTCAGAATACAGGTGCTACTGTGCTCCTGAGCAGCCACAACCTGCAACACACCGTGGATATTTCTACCCGCATAGCATTGTTGGAGAAAGGACACATCATCAACGACCTGCCCAACGACAACGCTTCGGCACGCGAACAGCTGGCCGACTACTTCGGACAGTAGACAATATCCTGAAAGCCTAGCAGACGCCACGACCGCTCACCAGTGCCACGATAATAGACGTAGGCCTGGTAGCGGTTTTCTGTTTGGAAGAACGAACCCTCCTCAGGCAAAGGATGCGTGGTGCCGTCATAGTCCTGAAGCTGGAGCATATAGTTGTAATAACCTAGCTTCTGGAGGATGGTGGCGTTGTAGGTCTTCGTCTCCTCGTCATACTCCATGACATACTGGCTGGGATCCTCCGTAGTCCATAGTCCGCTGACGATGACGTTTGCATCTGTATACTCACGTCGCGGTATGAACTGGTAATGCACATAGACATACTCCGACGTGCGGTCTATCTCGTAGTTGTCGCTGTTGCGTTGCAGCGAGAAGCCGTCGGCATCCTCGTCGTAGATGTAGCTGCGACGTTCCTCGACGGCCAGTGGCCAGACGTGCCAGGTGCGCGTCGATTCGTCCCATCGGGTAATGTCAAGTCCCATGGTGGGATGCGAGGGGTCGAGCACCTCAAACTTGTGGTACTCGTTGCCAGCGTCGAAGATTAGTCCCTTGTTGTGCTCCCAGCGCAGTCCCTCGGCCGTGGTGAAGTCTTGTTGCGGGTTCACCTTCTGGTTGTCTTCGCGTCCGTTCTGCTGCACGAACACTTGCAGTTGGTCACTAGGACGGGTGACGCGCACGGCATTGTAGTTCACCGTAAGCGCCACCTGCTGGTAACGGCCGTTAAAGTCCAGGTCGGTGTTCGTCGTCACGGAAAGCCCCACGTTCATCAGCGGCTCCACCACGCGCAACTCGATGATGATGATGTCCGCGTCCTCATCATCATCCGTGATGTAAAGACGGTAGTTACCACTCAGCTTAGGGCTGCAATTCATGTTGGGGAATTGCAGCCGATAGTGCGTGTAGAGCGTCGTGGTATTAATCGAGTTGACATAGTCCTCGATGGGTTGCCCGTTGAAGCCCCGCAGCCAGTCGCTCTCGAAGAGTCCCTCCGTTGGTGTCCAGTCTGGGTTGCAAGGTTCCAGCCGGTACGTGTAGCGGTGGTAGTTATGCGACAGCACGTCGAAGCCGATGGTCAGCACGTCGCTGCTACCCAGCTGAAGCACCGGCAAGTCCTCAAAGTCGTCGTTCTTCACCACTTGAAGGCCCTTCACCGTAGGCGACAGCACCTGGTGCCAGGCGAAGACCCCCACTCCCCTGTTTAGGGGGCTTAAGAATACCACAAATAAAATGATCCTCAATATTCTGTTCATAAAATGGCAATTGATAAAACAACGGATTAAAACTGATTTCACGGATTTTCACGGATTATTTATTATCTTACCATCGAATCTAGAAGAAATCTGTGAAATCCATGATAATCCGTGTAATCCGTAAAATCCGTTGTTGAAAAGAGTATGAATAATCCAAGCTAAATAGGGGGTTGGGGGTCTTACTCCTTAAAGAGATCCTTGATGCCGCCGATGCTGCCGAGCAGGTTAGTGGCCTCGTAGGGCAGGTATACGGTCTTGGTCTTGTCGCCCTGAGCCAGCTCCTGCATCATCTGAATGTACTTCTGAGCCAAGAGATAGTTAGCAGGGTTGGTGCTCTTACCCACGGCCTCGGTAATCAGTTCGATGGCCTTTGCTTCGGCCTCGGCCTTGCGGATGCGAGCCTGAGCCTCACCTTCGGCGTGGAGGATAGCCTGCTGCTTGGCAGCCTCGGCACGGTTCACCATGGCCGTCTTCTCACCCTCGGAAGCCAGAATCTCGGCGGCCTTCTCACCCTCGGAGGTCAGAATCTGGGCACGCTTGTTACGCTCGGCCTGCATCTGCTTCTCCATAGCGTTGAGCACGGTGGTGGGCGGGATGATGTCCTGCAGCTCCACACGGTTCACCTTCACACCCCACTTGTCGGTGGCATCGTCGAGCACGGCGCGCAGCTTGGTGTTGATGGTGTCGCGCGAGGTCAGCGTCTCGTCCAGCTCCAGCTCGCCGATGATGTTACGCAGCGTGGTCTGCGTCAGCTTCTCGATGGCGTTGGGCAGGTTTGAGATTTCGTAGACGGCTTTGAAGGGGTCTACAATCTGGAAGTAGAGCAGGGCGTTGATTTCCATCTGGATGTTGTCCTTCGTAATCACGTTCTGCGAGGGGAAGTCATAGACCTGTTCGCGCAGGTCGATGGAGTTGGAGTAGGTGTAGCGACCACGGTTTAGCACCACAATCTCTTTTGCCCGGTCGATGAAGGGGATAATGATGTTAATACCCGGATTGAGCGTGGCATAGTAGCGGCCCAGGCGCTCAATAATCTTGGTTTCCGACTGAGGGATAATCACAAGCGCCATCTTGGCGAAAAGAACCACCAGAATGATGATGGCAATCAAAATGTAAGTCATAATGTCCATGGTTTAAATTTACGATTTACGAATTTACGATTTACGATTTTCGAATTTACTATTTACGATTTGTTACATGCAAGTTACAGCGTTTCCACTGTAATGATAGTGCTCTCACGCCCTACGACGCGCACAGTTGTTCCTACTGGAATATTGATGTCGCTCACCGCCTTCCACAGGTCGCCGTCTATCTGCACGTAGCCATTGTTGCCAACAGAGATAGCCTCGGTGACGCGTCCCGTTCGTCCCAGCAGGGCATCGGCATTAGTTGCGCGGTTAGGCTCGTTCTTGTGCAGCCAGCGCAGGGCGAAGGGTCTGACGGTGAAGATAGCCAAGAGGGAAAACAGCACGAACAGTCCTACCTGCCAGTAGATACTCAGTCCTACGGCGGCACCGATGACCGCCGCAACAGCTCCGATGGAGAAGCAGATGATGAAGAAATCACCCGATGACAGCTCCAGGATGAGGCAAAGCACGGCAACTACAGCCCATACCTGCCAGGAATTTTGAAGAAGATACTCAACCATAGTTATTCTAAATTATTAATTGGTTAGCGTTATTTCGTTATCACGTTATTTCGTTATCACGTTATCACCCCTCGTTAAATCGACAGGATGAAGTCATCCCAGTCACGTGTAGAACCTTTTTTGCCAAAGACTTTCTGGTAGAGTCGGCTGCGTGTGGAGGCGACGCTCTCCTTCGAGTGGGCCGTCAGGGTAGCGATGTCCTTGGGCTGCATTCTCAGTTTGATGAGCAGACTGACGCGCATGTCCTGTTCGCTCATGCGGCAGAGGCTGTAGAGCTTGTCGCTGAACCCGTCGTAGACCCCGTTCACTGCCTCCGTCAGTGCGCCCCAGTCGCCCTCCGTCAGACTGCGCCCCTCAGTCAGGCATTGCTTTGCGCGCCGATAGGCCTCAGAAGCGTAGATACTGCTGTCGTCCTGCTGACGGTGCTCCATCACCGCCATCTTCTGCATGGCGTGTATGTTGTCAAGACGGCTTTGCAAGAGCTGAAGCTTGCGGCGGTTCGACTGCAACACTAATATAAATAATGTAATGTAGAACACGGTGCAGATGATGAGTAGGAAGAGTTCGCGGTCGGTCAGTATCATTGTGATTCTCGATTTACAGTTTTTCGATTGGTTTGACGATGCAAAGGTAAGGAAAATCTAGAAACCCCGCAAGAAAAAAGGTTCTCAAAAGTGTGCACCCATGCATTTGCACACTTTTGAGAACTCCTTTCCAGGCTACAAACCGGATTTCCTACTCTTTCATGATGGCTTGCAGCCTCGCCTGGGCGGCCATGATGGAGATAACGGTCGCGATGTCGGCCACGTCGACCACGCCGTCGCCGTTCACGTCTGCCCTTGCAGAGGCTAATGCTTCTACTTGTCCGCCCGCCATGATGTCGATGACATAGCCGATGTCAGCAACGTCGATGGCACCATCGCCGTTCACGTCGCCCATGATGGTATAGACGAAGGTGGCCACCTCGCTTGGCGTCCAGCCGTCTTTCACCGCCATGGCCTTGATGACCGTCTGGTTGGTGATGACGATGGGGGCAGTATAGAGCTTACGTGTGCTCGTCTCGTCGCAGGGGCAGGAGCCGTCGGTGGTGTAATATATCTGTGCGCCCTCGGTCTTCGTGGAGAGCGTCACCACGTCGCCCACGTTCATCACAGTACCTGTCGGGGGTGTTGCCACAGGTGTCTTCACCACCATGTCGACGGGGTCGAGCACTTCCACTACGACCTCCTTCGTGGCCAGTTCGCCGTCGATGGTCAGTGTCAGGGCTGCAGAGCCAGCCGTCTTGCCCGTCAGGGTGACGGTGGCCTCGCCTTGCCCGTCAAGCACTACCGTGCCCTCTGTGCTCATCGTAATCAGGTCGGCGAAGGAGGAAGTCATGCGCAGCGTCTTGCCGGCACCGGCCTCGGCGGGCACCACCTTTATCTTCAGCTCGCGGCTGCCGCCGATTGGCATTGCCACCTCTGTGTCCTCTGTCACTACTGCGCCCTCTGCGCTCTCTGTGACAACGATGTCCTCGATGCGCAGTTCCACGTCGAGGCGCTGCATAAACGTCTCCTGCATGGGCACGCCGCAGTAGCTTTTCACGCTGTGGTCTATGATGAGCACCACCTCGTCGGCGCCCTGCCAGCCCTTCTCCGAGGTCAGCTTCAAATAACTGGCGTAGGTTGTCGTGGAGCCTTTGGCACTTGCCTCCTCGTTCAGCAACTTCACCTTGAGGTCGTCAAGATAAGTCTCTGTGCCGCCTCGCACCACTTTCACTTTCAGGTTGTCCGTCGTAAGTGTCTCGGGCTGCATATACTTGCTGAAGAGCAGTTCCACGCCGTCCTGGTAGGCATGCACCATCGACACCTCGGGGGCTGTGCGCTGCACCATCGGGATGTTCACCTCCAACTGTGGCGGCGGCACGGGCAACCACTCCGAGCGTGTCGGCTCGTAGCCGTCCTTCTGATAGCGCACCTGCCACTTGCCCATCGGCACGTCCCAACCATACTTGCCCTGGCCATCGGTCAGCTGCGGGTTCACCTGGTCGAAGTCCTCGGCGTTCCACATCACCTCATGCACTTCCCAGTCGCCATAGTTGTTCTGCAAGCTGTCCTTATAATAGCACGTGGCGGTCACGCCCTCCAAGCGGTTCGAGGGAACTGCTTCATAGACATAGCCAGAGGGGTCGTAGGTAAGGACAAAGCCACTGGTGATGGGTTCTTCACCTGGAAGCGAGAAAGAAACACGGCACTCAGGCAAGGCGTTGATAATAGCCATGAAATCATTCATCTTCTCCATATTTACCTTATCATAATCTGCCTGTATTTGAGCCATTAAAGCATCAACTCCAATAAGGGCAGCTGTTCCTGCAAAAGCAAGCACTTTACTTTTAGCGAATGCCGCACCTTGTGCGCAAATACCAGCAGAAGTAATACCAACGAGATAAGAATTCTTTACCCACGTATAGTCACTTCTATATTCCTTTCCTAACTCAATCGCTTTTCTTGCCTCTTCTGTATCTTTACACGCCGTCTCAGCTACCATAATAAGGTCGTCCCAGTTTCCCAATCCTTTAGCACGAACATTCCATGCATCATTAGCATTTATCCCAGTAATTACACTATTTATTACGGCAGCAGTTCCACCAGAAATAGCACTCACCTTTTCCAAATAAGCAACTCTTGTTGGGTCTGTAATTGGAGTTACTACCCCCCACAAGAAGCAACCATTATCAAGCCAATCTATGAGTTTTAATGGAAATTCAACAAGGGCTCCCGAAACGTAAAAATTCACCCCATTACCAATTAAATCATTTATAAATGAATCCCAGGCTGCAGAATGAGTGTCTTCTCTCTTCACATAATATTTATTATCCGCACCACGTCGCCCAGCTACACTATGTGCACTAAAATCAATAGTAATGCGGTCGCCGCCTTTGTCGTTCACAAAGACAATGAGATCCTGATTCTCTTCTGAAAGCAGTTTTTCTGCATGCCAGTTTCCGTCACTCATGTCCAAGAGGAAATTACCGGTGGTGGGTGTCCCTATTTCGTATGTAATGGCAGGTGTCCAGACACCTTCCTTTATTTCCATGGGTTCGAAATACAAGACAGAAGTCATAAATTGTTCGTACATTTCTTCCATCTCCTGGTATCCCGGCATCTTCGTAAAGTCCATAGTCATTTGTTTCCGTATTTCTTTACGCTCAGCATCGGTAGTTGCATCAATGTAGTTTCTTATCAATTGCTTTTGCGCTTCTGTCACTTCTCTTTTTATTCCATTGGTCAATTTGGCAAAGCAATCATTTTCCTTCTCAATCAACTCCAGTAAGTAGTCATAGTTAGGTTTGGACTTGTCCAGCTCAGCCTCAATCTTCTGCATTATCTTATTTATTTGGTCGATGACAACATCTACCTCCGCTATTTCCGCCTTCAACCGCTTCACAAATCTGTTGTTTGCTTCTTTATCCTCTGGCAGGCTATACGGGTTCAGTTCCAATTCGAATGCCAGGTTGTTGGGTGTGAGTTCGAGATCGCACCTTTCTCCACAGACAAAGGATGCGCCGCCATCAAACCAGTAGATTCCATCGGGTTCGCCATAGTGAAGTCTTTTGTAGCTGACGGCATTTCTACCATGCTTGTCAGTATAGTACTTCTTTATGGCGATACGCTTGATAAGATTATCGGTGATGATGTGCGGGTTGTAGTCAAAGTGGGCGTAGTACTCCAGGTTCACAAACGTTGGTTTGTCTTCTGGTTTAGGTTTCACCGAGACGCTGGTGTTTGAAATGGAGCTGTGCGTATAGTTTATCATGGTGCTACCATGCTCTGGCTGGTGCACGCCAATGTCCTCAACACGTACGTGTATGCCCATGGGGTTATAGTAGACAGACTTTGACTTGGCATAGCGCACGGTGCCATCGTCGGCAGTGAGGCGTGCACTGATGTTGTGGGTGGAATAGTAATAGGGGTCGTAAAGGTTACAACTTACGCTTGTCTGGCCGCCCTTCGTTGAAAGCATGTGATACGACGCTAACTTTTTCATTGAGCTATGCGCTGCCGACAATCCTGGGGTGTAGTAGTGGGTCAAGTCCGTCGACTGGAAATCCTTGACTGTTCCTATGACCTGGCCATTGTCAAGTATCTCTATGATGGGATAGAAGCCGTAGGGGATATTTTTCAGTGTAACGGTCACACATGGCTCGGATGTTGGGCTTTTTACAACAATGTTTGTGCTTGTGACCTCGTCTCTCACCGTTCCTATGGGCTGGCAGATGGTCTGTCCATGATAATCGAACTGCACGTATGCCGTTGCGTTCATCATTCCGTCGCCCAGGGGCGTGAGGCAGAACTTCACCTCGTCGCCATTGGCAATGCCGTCCACCTGCAGTGTATGGTCGCCGAGGGCATAGCTGTCGCTGAGCAGACTGTTGAGCACCACCGAACCATCGACAAACTCCAGATTGTCATCATAATCGACGATGAGCCTGAGGTTGTTCACCTCGCCAGCATACTCGTCGAGGAAACCTATGCTGGCCCGGAAGGTGGCGGCAAAGCCTCCTCGCGGCTCGTTAGTGGTGCAGACGAACGATGCACGGTAGTCGGTGAAGCGGAAGGCACTCTCCACTATCAGCGGCACCTTGGCAAACGTGGTCTCCGACACCTTCCCCACCTCTATCTTCACGGTGCCTTTCACGTAGTGGGCTTTCTCACGCAGCCCCATCTTGGACAGTGCCGACAGGCTGGTGACGGTGGTGAACAGACGGCAGTCGCCAATGAGCACCACGGTATAGTCGCCGTCGGGCAGATAGCTGAACGTGGCCTTGCTGTCCTCACAGTTCTTAGCATCCACCAGGCTGCCTTGGTCATCGTAGAGCAGCGCACGTACAGCGTCGTTGTATGTCTCATCGTATGTCACTTGCAGACTGCCATAGGGTGTGATGTCGAGCGTGAGCTGGCCGTCGCTCACCAGCATGGCGGCAGTAACATCATTGAAATGGCCCTCATGGCTGTGGGCGGTCACTATCAGACGGTCGGCATCGCCCACATCCTCTGGCAAGACTAGGTAGGGATATTGCAGGCGGATGTCGGTCACGGCGGCTTTCTTGCTTACATTGTACACGTCGAGATAGAGGTCGCTGTAGTCGTCGTAGCCATTCACTTTCAAAACGATGGTTGTGGTCTTGATGGGCTTCAGACGCACTGCGGGCAGACTCTCCATGCCTTCTTCATAACCGCCAAGGTAGACAGTGGTGTTGAGATAGCCGTCGTGGGAGACGGTGAGCGTGGCCGGCCCGTCGTAGAGCGACAGGGTATAGGCACCGTAGCTGTCGCTGTTGGTCTGCGCATCGTGCTTGTAGCGTCCGTTCAGTTCCTGGGTGAGTTGCACCAGGGCCCCTGTGAGGTAGCTGCCATCGTCGTCGTTCATCACCAAGCCAGTAAGTTCCCTCTGCTGAAGCGGTTTCAAGTCGACCACAACCTCATTGTTGGTGTCAGCCACCTCAAACTCCACTGTTTGGGGCAGCACATAGACACGGGCAAGGTCTTCGGGCAGACGCACCTCCACAGTGAGCTTCGTGCCCTCGGTGAGTTGCGTCAAACAGTTACCTGTTGTGATATAGGTGCCATCGGCAGTGAACCAGCGGGCAGTGACCATGCTGGAGGCATCGGTGCCATCAGGCTGGCGGACACGCAACGTCACATCGTAGAGTGCCCTCAGGTTGGGCAGGAGAATGCTTTTGGCAGTGCTGCCCAACTCAATGTTCTCCATTTGGGTGAGCCTGTCACCTTTCTGGCTGTAGAGATAAACATTGTAGATGCAGTCGGGCACAAGGTCGAATACGTAGGCCATGCGGTCGCTAATGATGTATTTCTGGCGCACGCCGCTATTTGCATTCACCACTTCAAGGCGCATGTCCTTGCAGCGACCGTCGGCACAAGCAAGTGGCAGATTGACGGTCAGAGCGGTGAGCTCGTCACTGATAGGCTTCACCACGAAGTCCTTCCATCCATCGGCCTCCTTATAGAGTTCAACCGACGAGACCGGCACATAAAGTGTGGCACCTTCGGTCATCCCTATAAATGCGGGATAATCAACCATTGGCGGGGTCTTTGCATAACAGGTGATGCTGTTCAGGTTCTTACAGTTCTCAAAAGCACCCAACTCCAACATTTCCAGACATTCGGGCAGCAATACAGTAGTGAGCGATGATGAACCGCTCCATGACTTTTGCGAGACTATGCTGAGGTCTGTGCGCGAAAAATCCACCCTCTTCGGGTTGAATTCATGGCTGATCCATTTTGGATAGACGAAGTCATAAGGCTGCACTTTTCCTTTCACCTTTACGCTCCATACGTCTTTCCATTCAAAGTTCTCACGATCATGCAGCTCGTTGATGGCAATGCCTAGCGAACCGGGCGTAAAGTAGTCCATAAATATTTCCAACAACCCGTTAGTGGCTGTATTTATTGAGTTGCACTTCGGGTTTCCCGGCAGTGCTGGGTCGTAGACATAGCGTCGCACGTAGGTGACGTCGTGGTCGGGCATCTCGAAGTCGATGCTGTACTTCTCGCTGATAAGCGAGCCATCCTGAAACCAGCCTATCAAGCGGTAGTCGGTGGGGTTGGGAGAGGTGAGCGACCACTTCGCCCCTGTCTCCATCTCATAGGTGTCCACGGCTACGCCTGTGTTCTCAGGCAGGGTGATGATGGTGAGGGTATGGGTGGTCTCTGCCGCCGTGACAGTCCCAGCCATCCCGCTGCATATTGCCGCTACCATCGCGGTCAACAGCACTATAATTCTCTTTGCTTTCATATTCGTATAATTCGTGAAATTCGTAAAATTCGTTGTTTCTCTATTTAATCACGTGTTTGCGTCCACCTATTATATATAGTCCCTTGGTGAGTGTGCCGTCGTGGCGGCGTCCCTGCAGGTCGTAGACGGGCTGTACCGTTTGTTGCGTCTCTGCCGCAACATCATCTACGGCGGTGACGACTTCGCCAACCTCGATGGTGAAACGGTCGTCGAGCGTGCCGGCATCGGCGGTGAAGGTGTAGCCGCCGTCGGTGAGCAGCACACGCTCGCCGGTCTCGTGGTCAACCAGCCACAGATCGTCTAACAGGGTGGAACCGTGCTGGACTGCAGACAGGCTGAGGCTGTAGGTGCCTGCGGTGCCAAGGCTCATACCGAGACTGATGACACCGTCGCCGACAGGTCGCTCGTTGATGCTGTAGCGAGTACTGCCCTCAAGGGTGTAGAGTTGTGGCACCTGCGCGTCGAGACTCATGAACTTCGTGGCGTCGCGACCATAGTCGTAGGCCGTGGTGGCCTGCGGGTTCAGCACGAAACGGGTGCGGTCGGTCTGGTTGTCGGCAGGGGAACCGCCGACTGCTGTCATGGTGGTGAGGGTGAGATTGAACACGCTGCGGGCAGATGAAACGCCTGCACGGCGCGACGGTGCGGGCGTGCGGTCGATGACGGCGCGGCTGGTCTGCCGACCCTCCAAGGGGAAGACGATGGAAGCCTGGTCTACGGGCCGCTGCACGAAGAAGGCCTCACCCGGCACGAAGACATAGTCGTCGTCGTAGGGCGTGTAGGTGGCATAGTGGCTGTTCAGGGCGTCCCAGACAACAAAGGGGGCATCGATCTGCATCAGCCGCGAGTCGTAGTAGGCGGGATAGGGATTGCCGACGAGGTTCCACGAGCGGTTGTGCGCGTCCTCGGCAAGGTATTCCTCGAGATAGACGTTGGCCTCGGTCCGGCGGAAGATGTTGTTCTTGTAGTTGTCGTTGATGGCGTGGAAGGTCACCTCCTCGTCGGTGTTCGAGCATTTCATAATGTAGCCGCGACCGGCGGTCAGCGAGCCGCCGACGGCGGGGATGCGGTGCCATGTGTCATCGAACTCCTTGGCGGCACGCTTCTCGCCAAGGAACTCGTAGATGACGAAGTCGCTGCCCTTGGCAAATTCTATGTCTTTCATAAGGGCATTGAAGGGCAGCGAGAAGAAAAGCCAGCGGCTGACGGGTTTGTTCGTCATGTAGGTCACGGACACCTTGTCGGAGCGGACGGGGGCGTTGCAGATGAGGCTGCCGTAGAGCTTGTCGGTGTTGACATAGTCATCGTAGGTGCTGTACCCTTTGGGGTAGGTGTTGTGGATGGCGTGGAAGTCGCTGAGCGAGAGCGTCTCCGTACCGTTGATGGAGACGGCAGGATAGCCGAAGTTGTAAGGGCTCAACTGGTAATCGAAATGCTGTGCCAACTCCATCTTTGGTTTGTAGTCGGCGGGCAGCGTGACGGGCAGGTTCAGTTCTAAGTCGGAGTGGAATATGAGCGAAGTCGGCAGTCCGCTAAGGGTGGCAATGGGGTATCGACACCAGCCCACTGCCTGCCGGTAGGCATTCTCGCTAAAGACCGGCACATAGACGGTGACCACGTGTTCGCCATCGCCCATATATGAATAGTCGGGCGAAGAGGAGTCGAACACAGGCGGGGTGACGGCATAGCAGCTTACCGACCTGAGTGAGTTGCAAAAATAAAGTGCTTGGGGGTCGATTCGACGGGTTGTGGAGGGCAGCATAATGGCACCAAGTGCATGGCACCAGCTGAAGGCATTACGCCCGATGTCCAACAGCCCTTCAGGCAGGGATATACCTCTCAGATTTTCACAACCGGCGAATGTTGAAGAGGGCAGTTCCTCGATCCCCTGTGGCACAGCGCATGATGACAAGTGCTTACAGCCGACGAACATCTGCGAACCCCACTTCGTCATGCGATCAGGCATGGTCACGTATGTCAGGCAGGTGTCACCATAGAAGACCTCATTACCAAGGGTCTTCAACGTCTTGGGGAGTTGAATCTGCTTGATTTTCAACTTGTCCCTGAACCAACCGTCGGGAATGTCTTCCACCTCCGCATCGGTCATGCTGAGGACTTGAAGGGCGGCCATATCTCGGATTGTCTTAAGATCGACATCGTCAAGAGGTCCCCTGACAATAAGTTTCTCCACATGGTCCAAGTCCACACCCTGTTCCCAAATAAGATCGCCCAGAGTGCCGGGGGTGGTGACGGTGATGTCGAGCGAAACCATGGCAGGGCTCTGTGCCCAACCCCGTATGCTAAAAGCCAGCAAGGCGGTCAGCATACAAAAGAAAGATAATCTGTGTTTCATAATCAGTAGTATTTATAGTTACCTTAAATATTCATCCTTCCGTGTTTTTCATTCTTTAAGGAGTTGCTCCACCTCGCCGACGTCGATGCCCAGTGTGGCGGCAATCTGTTCTGCCGGCATCGCGGACGCCAAGGCCAGCACAGACTTCCGTAATAATGCGCGCTGTTCTTCAAGCTGCTTCTCCTTCTCGCCAAGCTGCTTGTCCTTCTCGCCAAGCTGCTTGTCCTTCTCGCCAAGCTGTTTGTCCTTCTCGCCAAGCTGCTTGTCCTTCTCAACCAGCTCTACGTTCTTCTCGCCAAGCTGCTTGACTGTCTCTTCAAGCATCACGGTTTTCTCAGCCAGCTGCCTGTCCTTAATGAGTATTTCCGTGTCGCGTTTCTCAATAATGGAGAAATATTCATCCTCCACGTCCATGCGGTGGCGAACAGCAGCATCGGCGGCGGCCATCGTCAGGCGGTGGAGTATGCGCTCCATCTCGACATCGTCTGCGTATTTACGCTCGTCGATACTGAGCAGCTGCTCATCGTCATCGTCCTTACGGCTCTGGTCGAACACACTGAGCACTTTGTCTAAGCGGTTGTTTATTTGTCCCCTCAGACGGGGTATCTGCACGATGATACTATCGTGTGTCAGGCTCTCCACGAAGGGGTCAGGCAATCCTTTCTTGACGGTATTATCGTTGTAGTCACGGCAATCGTGGCTAACATATAGCACCGGTTCTTCGATGGCACCCACCTTATGTCCCAGCAGATAGATGGCCACCATAGGCACGGCGAAGTCGCCGCGCATATTCTTCGGGCTGCGGTACTGTACGCCTAGATACTGGCGGAAGCGCAGTGTCTCTGTCTCCACCCAAGTCTTCTGCAACTCAACAAGGGTGATGCTCTCGAAGCCCTGCGCGTCGCGTATGGTGGCAGTGAAATCGAGGCGGAACACCGACAGCTTGTCGCGCTCATCATTACTGTACTCATGGGCACGCATATCGACCTTTACCACGTCCTTCTTCAGAAGAGCCGAGAGGACGGTACGGGCGATACGTTCGTCCTCCATCAGGTACTTGAACACTACGTCATAAATGGGGTTGGCAACTTTCATAATCCTTTCGTGTTTCGTTTACAGGGTGCAAATATACAAAGAAATCCCCGAACCACAAAATGATTCGGGGATTTTCTTATACACAAAGCCCTTTCACCATTGCTGATGAAAGGACTCTCTTC
>Ga0310696_10003555_pt1 | contig 19393 bp, 15 predicted proteins | sample AusTroGonzalo_MG_4_FD_203885 | JGI IMG/M metagenome (GOLD analysis project Ga0310696, IMG submission 203885) | Bovine rumen microbial communities from tropical cattle in Woodstock, Queensland, Australia - Gonzalo_02 (v2) (version 2) | ecosystem: Host-associated > Mammals > Digestive system >... | reverse complement strand
TGCCGCGAGGCTGCACTTTCGCCTGCGATCATGCGCTACGCCGCGATAGAAACATTGAAACCCGACCTTTCGATATTTTCTGAAAAGATAAACAAACTTCCCTTTTCGGAAAGCACGAAAAACACTATCCGCGAAAACCTGAAAGGCTTTCCTTTTTCAAGGATCGACGAACTTCTGAAAAACGCTTCGGAACTTAATGAAACCAAGGCTGTCGAATATGTTCTTGAATCGAAACGCAGTCTCCTCATGCAGAACGAAATTCTCGAAGTCATCAATGTCGATGACGGAATTTCAGGCATCGGCGGCTGCGAAGAGCTGAAGCAGTGGATAATCGAAAGACGCGGCAACTTTTCCGACGAAGCCCGCAAATTCGGGATCCCGCTCCCGAAAGGAATGCTCATGCTCGGTGTTCAGGGCTGCGGAAAATCGCTCACAAGCAAAGTCATTTCGAACATCTGGAACTTCCCGCTCGTCAGGCTCGACTTCATCAACCTTTTCAGAAAAGGTCAGAGCGTCGAAGAGCTTCTGAAATCGGCGATCGCAACGATCGAAGGTTTCGCCCCTGTCGTTCTCTGGATAGACGAAATCGAAAAAGCTCTTTCGCAGGAAGGCGAAGGGGCCGAAATACGCAGAGTTTTAGGCTGGCTTATGACCTGGATGCAGGAGAAAAAGGAGCCCGTTTTCCTTGTCGCAACAGCAAACAGAGTTTCGCTTCTCCCGCCTGAACTTCTGAGAAAAGGGCGTTTCGACGAGATATTCTTCGTTGATCTTCCCTCAAAACCTGAGCGCGAAGAGATCTACAAGATCCACCTCAAAAAAAGAGGCCGCAATCCCGAAGATTTCGACACAGACAAGCTCGCATACAACTCTGAAGGCTTCAGCGGAGCCGAGATCGAGCAGGTCGTAATCGATTCTCTCATCACGGCATATTCAAGAAACTGCGAACTTTCGCAGAAAATCCTCGAAGAAATCCTGCGCAGAACAGTTCCCCTTTCAAAAACTTACGAAGAAAACATCAAAGAACTCAGGATCTGGTCGAGAAACCGCGCGAGAAATGCTTCCGGCAACAGAAAAATCGAGTCATTTTTCGGGAATTAGAGGAAATCCTGCATCTTTCCTCAAAATCGCCACATTTTTCACATGACTTTTGCAAGTTTTTGGAGATTTAAATCCTACGATACAAGCAGTGTACGTCCGTATTTATACTCTAATTCGCCGTTGCTTTTCAGTTCATAAACCAACAGAGATATCCTTGCGCACAAAGGGCCACAGAACCAACGTTCATAAACAAAAACCAAATTGGTTGCCGGGTCCAGATAAGGTGTAGAGAATGTGATCTCTGGGCGTTCCCACGACGGTTTCATGCACTCTTCACTTGTGCGGATCATCTGCCCCGCAACCTGCCTGTAGCACCCTGCATTGCTTGTAAAACCGTCTTTTTCGCAGGAATATTTTTCAAGTCCGCGGATAATCATTGATTCTTCATTTACAGCAAAAAAATTCCTTACAACTTCAGCGATATTGCCGTTTTTACCTATTTCCGGCACATCACCTATATACCATTCAATCGAGGCTGTTATCGAGAACCTCGATCTTTTTGCTCCGATTGAAGAACTGTCACGCTGATTTTCTTCGGCTCTTTTCTTTCTTGCCACATCAGGAAAAGATTGTGTTCTTATTTTTATTGTAGTGCAGGTTCCATCTCTACTGTTGTTGCGTGTCTGATGGCGGATGATTTTCAGAAGAAGATCTTGCTTTAACTCGTATTCTTCTCTTGTTTTTTCGACAGCACTGTATTTTGCAAGCATTTCTTGGGTGATTTCAACACCTTGATTTCTGCAATAATCACCTATGCTGGTATCGTTGAACTGCCATTCAGGGTCAAAACCCATGGAAAGCATAAATTCTACCAGTTCCTGATTTTTGCATCCGCACATTTTCGAAACCGGAAAAATGAAGTTCCGAAGCGTGGCTCCGTTTTTCAGAAGAAGAGGGATAATCTTCTTAACGCTTTGATTGTATGCGGCTTTATCTGTGTCCGGAGGCACACATTCTTTCGGCACAACAGCAAAAAACGGATAAATTTTTATTAAACTACCGTCAGACCTTGCATTGAAAAAGGTAGCACTCGCACCGTTTCTCAGCAGAAGTTCCGCTATTTCATAGTCGAAAGTCAGAAAAGCCACTTCAAGAGCCGTTACTTCCGGATCATATTCGTTGTAATCAGGGTCGGCACCTTTTGACAAAAGGTATTCCGTGACATCTTTTTTGTGTGAGAGGACTGCTTCAATCAAAGCCGATTTATCGTTTTCTTCTTCATCAAAAAAGCTGGGATCACCCTTCGCATCAATCGAATCCCTGACTTTTATCGTCTTTTCATTTGGCGAAACTCCCGCTTTTTCAATCAGATATTTAACTGCTTCAATATGCCCTTCACCTGCTGCCGCATTCAATGGAGAAGGATAAGAAATTATCACATCTTTCCCGTATTTGTCTTTTCTTTGAACCGAAAGGACTCCTTTCTTTCTGGCATCTGCCCCGTTTTTTATCAGAAAATCAAGGATGTCGACATTGCCGTTAAATGCAGCCCACATCATCGGAGTAGCACCGTTTTCGTCAATGAAGCGGACATTTTCCTGCGTTGTAATTCTCTTAACTTTGCCAAAATCATTATTTTTGACAGCTTTTATCAGATTTTCTCCGCTATTTGAGGTGCAGGAAACGAACAAAAGCAATAAAACAACTGAAATTACTATATTTCTTATTCTGCCAAGCAAAGTCATTTCTACCGCCGCTCACTCCAAAAAACTTTGTCATCTTTTAGATAATAAGTGTTTTCCTGAGTTTCGATAACAGAAAGGCATCCTTGTTCCAAACTTTCGTAGTTGATCAGATTTGGATAAGATTGAGACGATATTATCGTTTCCCCGGTTTTTGAGCTGTAGATTTCGCGCCTTCTGTTCCTGTATTTATATCCGGTGTCTTTACAAGTTTTATAATAAACTGTTCTTTCCTCAAGATTATTGAATTTTTCGCCCATTTTTTCTTTCCAGCAAATAAAATCACAATCACTTATTCCTGGGAGTCCGAAAGGTTCTTCTTCTATTTTTTCAATTTCTTCAATATGTCTTTTTTTCCGGTCAAATCATAAAATTCAGGTTCTCTTTCGTTATAAAAACTTACTTTGATGCTATTTTTATCCAAGTATTCAATTTTTCTTATGATATACTCACTTTCAAATCCGGCGATTTTAATTCCGTCCAGATTGTAAATAAACAGGGTTTCTTCACTTATATGAAAAAAATCTCTGCCAGCCTGAATAAAATATTCGAGAAAAGAACTGTTTTTATTTTTTTTAAGCCATACGATATCGGCTAATTTGTCTTGGCATACAGGCAGATTGTAAACACCAATATTTTTCAATGTTTTTAATACCTGACCATTTTTTACAAAAGTTATGTTTCCGTCATTTTCCAGCAATTCCGTATTTTTGCAGCTTTCGACAAGTTCATCCTTTAAAACGCTTTTAACACTGAGTTTTTGTCCGGAATAGTCGGTGTAATACCGAACAGGCTCTCCTCGTTTTCGTGTTATGAGACCACCGAAAGCAAGGGCATTTCCGCCTGTTGAGTATTCTCGGAACATCAAATAGTCGTAATGTTTCCTGAAAGTTACAACTTTTCCTGTTGGGTTTTCCGTATATCTTGTCATGTATCTTTTATTGTTTTTGTCAATATAAAATTTCTCTTCTTTGTCTCCGTGTATTTCAGCGAGAGCCAGACCTTCATGAAAAAACCACGCAAAATCGAGATAAAAATCAATCACAACCTTTCCGGACTTGTCTATAAATCCGAATTTACCATTCTTCTCAACGCGGGCAAGACCCTCGCTAAATTCAAGCGCAGAATCGTAAACAGGTTCAATGACAACTCTGCCGCATCCATCGATAAATCCCATGTAGCCGTTTTGTTTTATCAGAAACCGCTGTTCCGTTTTTTCCCTGTTGGCATAACAAGCCTTTAGTTCGTCTTCCGTCATCCGCAAAACGACATCTTTCTGATCTTCAGCTTGAAGAAGCAAAACGAAAAACAATAAAACTATTAAAAATATCAGTTTTTTCATCTCGACGACCTTAAAAAGCACAAAAAACGTAATATTGTAAGGAGTTTGGCTGGAATGGCAAGGAAACGGATCTTTTGATCCGCACCGAGCAAATTTTGCGGACCGCAAACTTGTTTGTAAACTTCTTTACATTCAAGTTTTCAACTGTTAAGGAATCTGACATTCTTTTTTAGGTATGAATTATTTAGGATTAAGCGGTGAAAAGAGAGCAAAACCTATCAGTTTCAGTAATTATCTTAAAAACACTGTCGGGGAAATCATCGGGAAAGGTGGTGCCCAGGGACAGAATCGAACTGCCCACACGGGGATTTTCAGTCCCCTGCTCTACCGACTGAGCTACCTGGGCACCAACGGGCGGCATAGTATCCAAATCGGTTTTGATGTCAAGAAAAATTTTCCGAAAAATTAATTTTACGAATTTTTCTGCTATTATCAGCCGTTTTTTTGGCGGAGGAAACGATGACTTTGGATATAATTTTAGCGGTTTTTATTCTTCTTGCGATGGTTGCCGGATATCTTGGCGGCGGTTTCAAAGAGATATTCAAACTCATAATATTTGCCGTGATTTTTGCCGCATTCAAGATCCCTTCCCTTGAAAGCGCGATGCAGGAACTCGCAGGGCCTAAATTCTACACGACTTTCTACATTGTCGCCTTCATTGCATCGTATTTTATCATCTACAAAGTCCTCTTTTTCGCTCTCCGCGACCTCATCAAAGAAAAGGAAGGAGCTCTCGGCGCAACAAACAAGACTCTCGGGATCATTTTCGGATTTTTCAAAGGTTTAGCCGTCATTTTCGTGATGATCTACATTTTTGATTCACTCGTAAAACACAATATTTTCACAGAGTTGAAGCCTTATACCGAAGATTCGGTCCTCTATGCGGTCGTCAAGATAACTCTGGATAAAACCGGACTTTTATTCTTTCAATAGAGGTGATCATGCAGGAAATCGTCGTTCCGGTATCAGCCTTCGTCAGAGACCTTAAAAACGCGGTCGAAGGGGCTTTCGGGTTTGTCGCGCTGAGAGGCGAAATAAGCAATCTGACACGCGCCTATTCAGGGCACATCTACTTCACCTTGAAGGATAACGATGCTCAGATAAAGTGCGCCCTTTTCAAAAACCAGCAGAAAATGAACCGCGTCGAGATCAAAAACGACGCCGAATACGTTGTTTACGGCAGGATCTCGGTTTACGAGCCGAGGACAGAGATCACCCTTGTCGCCTCGCTCGTCGTTCCTTTCGGCGAAGGCCTGGCGGCGATGCAGCTCAAAATGCTCAAGGAAAAGCTTCAGAAAGAGGGAGTTTTCGATGCGGTTCACAAAAAACCGCTTCCCGAATATCCCGCTACGATCGGAGTAGTCACGGCTGAAAGCGGAGCCGCGATACACGACATAATCAGAGTTTCAAGAAAGCGTTTTCCCGCAGCCGAGATCGTTCTCTCCCCCGCATTGGTCCAGGGCAAAGAGGCTCCCGCAAGCATAATTGCGGCATTTGAAAGACTTTCGAAACTTGAAGAAGTCGAAGTCATAATCGTAGGGCGCGGAGGCGGTTCGAAAGAGGATCTCGAGCCATTCAACTCCGAAGAACTGGCACGCGCCGTAATAAAGTGCGAAAAACCGGTCGTAAGCGCGGTAGGACACGAAACAGATTCGACAATACTTGATCTTGCGGCAAGTTTCTCCGTCGCCACACCGAGTGCCGCGGCAGAACTCATATTCCCCGACAGCTCTGAAATAACGCAGAACATCGACCATTCGCTCCATCTCATGAAAAAACAGACCGAAAACATCCTTTTCTCGAAGTTCATGCGCCTCGACAACCTCACACTGTCGCTCAAAAACCCGAAAGAGATCATAAACGAGATCCTTCACCGCACCGAAAGGCTGATGTTCCGCGCCGAAACCACGCTAAAAGAACTTTTGAATAGAAAAAACGCCGAACTTTCGGAACTCGAAAAGCAGCTTGAGATGGTGAACCCGCTCTCCCCGCTGCAAAGAGGCTTCGCCATCGTTTCGCAGAACGGAAAAACGGTCAAAAAGAGCGTTGAACTAAGCCCTGAATCGCCTTTTGAAATAAGGTTCGGTGACGGGAAAGTGAAGATCGGGTAACCTCACCCCTTTTATTCCCATCTCCAGTGTGGCGATGGGAAGTCATATTGAGCAACGCGAAACATCTCCCAGTCATCTTGAACGAATGTGAAAGATCTTTTAGATTCTTCGCTACGCTCAGAATGACGCTGATTTAGATGTGGCGAGGGGAAGTCGTATTTGTCAGGATTTTTTACAGATCAAGTGTTTCAGCGATTTCGATAACGGCTTTTCTTCCTTCGTCGAGAGTGCCGTAAAATGTGAATCCGGCAGCGTTTTTGTGGCCGCCGCCGCCGAATTTCTGCGCTATCGGGATGCAGTCTATGTCGCCGCGGCTTCTGACGCTGAATTTCCAGACTTTGCCCGCTTCGACTTCACGGATACGGAAGATTATCTGAACTGTGCCGATCCTGCGGATCTCCTCGACGTAAGGATCGATCTCATCGATCGCGAGGTTGAATCTTCTGAGCTGATCAAGCGTGGTCGCGAAGAAAACGACTTTGCCGTCCTTGTATTTTTCCATGCTGGTAAGGACTTCGGCGAACATCGCGAACCAGTTTTCAGGGAGATTTTCAAAGAATTTCGAGCAGAAATCGCCGTAATTTATCTTTTCGGCAAGGTCAGCGACGATGCTCAGAGCCTCTTTGTCGGTGCTTGCATAACGCAAACCGCCTGTATCTCCGAAAATGCCGAAGCAGATATCCTCAGCCTCACTTTTCGTAAGCTCGTGGCCAATACTTTTCGCCCAGCGGTAGACTATCGCGGCTGTTGCGCTCGCCCCTTCGTCGGAAACTTCGGCATCGTAAAAGCCGTTATCTTTGTGTCTGTGGTGGTCAAACAGGATCTTTCTGCTTTTCGAAGCCGCCATCTTCGTAAAAAACGGCTCGGTCGTCCTTTCAGGCGTCGCGCTGTCGAGAATGAAATAAAGATCGGGCTCGAAATCGGGAACAGTTTCGGTCGCGACATCAGCGTATTCTAGAAAAGCCCCGTTGTAAGGATATTTGTCGCTGCGGAAAAGGGTAACTTCCTTCCCCATCGACTTCAGGATCGAATAGACCGCAAGCGAACTGCCCATGCAGTCTGGGTCCGGATTGACGTGCCCTGCGATTATAATTTTCTTTGAATTTGCTAGAATTTCATTGATTTTGCTAAAATCACCCATAGTTACCTCCAGGAACTTCTAGCCGAAAATTTTTCTTTTGACTTCGCGGGTATAGGTAAATGCGCTGATAAGACTGAAAACTATCGAAGACCAGATAAGGAAATACCCTACTCCCGACGGATTCCAGTCGATATTGACAAGAGCAAGCAAAGTTTTCTGGTTTATCATGAAAAAAGGAAGCGCAAACATCTGGAGCATTGTCTTTGTTTTGCCCCAGATATCAGCTGCGATAACCAGATCGTGTTCCATTGCAAGCGAACGAATTCCGAAAATATAAAATTCCCTCCCGAGAATTATGATGACAGGCCATGGCGAAATTTCCTGCATCGAAACAAGGAGAACAAGGGTCAGATTGACTATGAACTTGTCTGCAAGCGGATCAAGCAGCTTCCCGGAAACCGAAACTGTACCGGATTTTCTTGCAAGATATCCGTCAAAAAAGTCGGTAACAGTCGCCACAGTATAGAAAATCCACGACCACAGACGCATAAGCGGCGTGTCAAGCCAGATAAAAAGAAGAACCACGGGAACTAAAATTATTCTGATCGAAGTCAGAAGATTCGGAATCGTCAGGACATCCTGTTTGAAATTGCGTAACTTATCAATAATTTTACGTTTTCCGGCTCCGCCTTTAAATTTTTTCACCATGGCTCTTTCCCTGTATAAGTTTTATAAAATCCGTGTATTTTCTCGACATAATCCATTGTTTCGTCAAACGGAGGAACACCTTCGTAATAGACAACCGCGGCAGGTCCGGCGTTATACCCGGCGACCGCGCTTTTGGCATTGTTTTTGAACTTTTTCAGCATTTTTTTCAGATATTTTGTGCCGCCCATTATGTTCTGTTCAGCATCAAAGACATTCTTCACGCCAACTTCTGCCGCAGTATCCGGCATAAGCTGCATAAGTCCTTTCGCTCCGGCACTGGACACTGCTTTCGGGTCAAAAAGCGATTCCGCTTTGACAACGCTTTTTATCAGGAAAAAATCGACTCCGTGCTTTTCCGAAGCGCGCCTGATAATTGCGTCATACTGATTTTCCTTGCCAGGATTGATTTTGTAGCCTGCCTTGTGTTTGACTTCACCTTTTGTCACATACAAAGGCTTGCAGGAGCGCAGATCGGCACACTGATTCGTGAATGTGTAGCGGTCCGAAAGCGGTTCGTAGAGATAGTAAATTTTTACCGTGTCCGCAAAAATCAGAAAAAAAGAAAAAATTGCCGGAAAAAGCATTAAAAAACGCATGGATTATTATTCCGCCTGAGCCTCTTCGCTCTTATCTTCATGCTGTTTCGGCTCAAAAGCCTCCATTATTTCATCTCTTTCGAGCGTCTCTTTCTCGACAAGCGCCGCAACAAGCCTTTCAACGCCCTCTCTGTGAGCTTCAAGTATGTTTTTAGCATCAGCATAGGCCGTTTCGACAATTTTCTGGACTTCTTCATCGATTTTCTGCGAGGTCGCTTCGCTTACCTGCGTTCTCTTTCCGAGTTCACGTCCGAGGAAAACCTGTTCTTCCTTTTCTCCGTAGCTGATCGGGCCTAAATCATCTCCCATGCCCCACTGCATGACCATATTCCTTGCAATCTGCGTTGCACGTTCGATATCGTTTCCGGCGCCGGTCGTGATCCTGCCGATGAAAACTTCTTCCGCCGCTCTTCCGCCCATGAGGACTTTGATTCTGTCGATGAGTTCGGCTCTGTGATAGGAATATTTGTCCTTTTCAGGAAGCTGCTGCGTTACACCGAGAGCTCTTCCTCGCGGCACGATTGAGACTTTGTGTACAGGATCTGCATATTCAGAGCAGAGTCCTACCACAACGTGACCGGCCTCGTGATAAGCGGTGTCCTTCTTCTCTTCGGGAGTCTGGACCATCGTTTTGCGCGCTTTTCCCATAAAAATCTTGTCTTTCGCGTCTTCAATGTCAGCCATCGTAACTTCGTTTTCAGATCTCGATGCAGCGATAAGCGCCGCTTCGTTGAGAAGATTTGCGAGATCGGCACCCGAAAGACCTGGAGTTCCTTTTGCAATGTCGCCGAAATTGATATCAGCCGCAGTTTTTATCTTTTCTGCATGAACTTTGAGAATGAGTTCGCGCCCTTTGATGTCTGGAAGCGGCACGTAAACCTGTCTGTCGAATCTGCCGGGGCGGAGAAGTGCCGGATCAAGGACATCTGGCCTGTTCGTAGCGGCGATCACGATGATCCCTGAATCGCTTCCGAAGCCGTCCATTTCGACAAGAAGCTGGTTCAAAGTCTGCTCTCTTTCGTCGTTTCCGCCGCCAAGACCTGCGCCGCGCTGACGACCGACTGCATCAATTTCATCAACGAAAATTATACACGGAGCCTTTGCCTTCGCGCTTTCAAACAAATCTCTGACTCTGCTTGCACCGACACCGACGAACATTTCGACGAAATCGGAACCGCTTATGATGAAAAATGGAACATCGGCTTCACCGGCGACAGCCTTTGCGAGCAAAGTTTTACCGGTTCCGGGAGGCCCCACAAGAAGGACGCCGTGAGGGATCTTCGCGCCAATCTTGGTGTAGACTGACGGTTTTTTGAGGAAATCGACGACTTCTTCAAGTTCTTCCTTCGCCTCATCGACACCAGCCACGTCTTTAAAACGGATCTGGTTCTGGTCTTTCGAAATCATTCTGTGCTTGCTTTTTCCGAACGAGAAAGCCTTGTTGTTTCCGCCGTTCATCTGACGCAGGAAGAAAATGAAAATCGCGACGAAAATGAGCATTGGAAGCCACGAAATGAGAAGAGTTTTCCAAAGCGAATCGTCTTCCGGCTTTTTGTAGGTCGCCGGAACATTGTTTTCAGCAAGGAATTCAGACATCCTCTCGCCGCTCGGCCCGATAACCGTGAATCTCGTGTCCTTTCCGTCATTGAGGATACCGGAGAACTCTATTCCGTCAATGAAAACCTCTTTTATTTCACCGTGCTGAACTTTCTGCCTGAACTCTGTCATGTTGATTTCGCTGACCGGCGCAGAATCAGTCATTCGCGAAAGACTTATTGCGACGAAAGCGAGAACCGCGATAAACAGCCAAACAATCAGTGTCCTGTAATTGAATCTCATATATTTCTCCTAAATCAAACATCAAAAGAACGTATTTCCGCTATATAAGCACAAAAACGCAAAAGCGAAGTATTTTAGCAATATTTTCTGAAATTAAAATAAATATCGGTGAAAAAAACGAGGGCAATCGGCATGCAGCAGATCAAAACCCAATTGTCTTTCTTCATATTTTCGAAAAATTATAAAAAAATAACGATAAACACAATTAATATAAAATTGATTTACGAATATTTTTATATATTTCATATTTGTAAATTTTTCTTTGAGGTTAAAAATGGAAAATGGAATAGTGATTCACAGCGAAATAGATTTGAGGTCAAAAATCTACACGATCCGCGGGGTACAAGTGATGCTCGACTTTGATCTGGCTGAAATTTACGGTTATGAAACCAAAAATTTCAATAGACAAGTGAAGAATAATATTGAGAAATTTGACAATGACTTCATGTTTCAGCTAAACAGTAATGAGGTGCTTGAATTATCGAGGTGCAATTTTTGCACCTCGATACAGGTCAAGGGTGTTAAAGGTGGAAGAGCTTAGTCAGTTGAAGCGGATCTTGCATATCAGGAAATTTATTCACAAGCGAAAAAGACAATTTTTGTGATTGACAATTATATCGGCTTGAAAACGTTGGTTTTGCTGAAATCAGTGCCTGAAAATGTGAAAATCACGATATTTACTGACAATTTGAAAAAAGGTCTGCATCAAAAGGAGCATGATGATTTCTGCAAAGAATATCCGAATGTTCTTGTTTCTTTCAAACGCACGAACGGCATTTTTCACGACAGATACATCATCATAGATTTCGGCACTGAAAACGAAATTATTTACCATTGTGGAGCCTCGTCAAAAGATGCCGGAAGCAGAATCTGTTCAATCACAACAACTGCTGACAATGAAATTTACAAACCGCTGATTGAAAATTTGTTGAAAAATCAATCCCATGTTTTGTGAAATCATCCGGGAGCTTAGGTCTGCTCGCCCGCAACTAATTCTTGCCTCCCACTTCGGGGGAGGTGGTGCAATGCACCGGAGAGGGCAAGGTGTCTCAAAGTGACGGAGAGGGAAAAACCTCGACTCGCCTTACGGCGAGAAGCAATGCCCGCCTCTCTGAAACCGGCGGGCAAAATATGCTCCGTCTGCTGAGCGCAGTCGAAGCAAAAAATTGCGGTCACGGATACTTACCTCACACAACGAACATAGTAGTAGTCAGTCTTATTGCCGTAGTTCACGTACCCGCCGCTGATAAAATACACGAGCCATGCGATGTACGTATAGCTGACGCCGGAAGAGGAAGACCAAAACCAATCGCTCGGCATATCAGGGAAATCTGAAGCGGGGTTATATTTTTCATAATTTACGAGAGACGCAAGCTCGTTTTTGTCAGGAAGTCTCCAGTCAGTATATCCGGCATAAGTCAGATTTTCACAGTAATCAAGAGCTGCTTGCCAATTTTTGCCAGTTTCATAAGTCTTTTGCCAAACAAGCCCCGTTTTAGTGTCAGTTACAACAACATCACCGTTTACTGTCGTGGTTTCAAATGTGCTGCTTGGCAAACTTTCTCCCCTCACACAACGAACGTAGTAGCTGCTTGTCTTATCGTAGCCGTACACGTCCCCGTAGCCGAAACCCACGCGCCACGCGATGTCTGTATCGCCGACGTAGGTAGAGGAAGACCAAAAATAATAGCTCTGTGTATCCGGAAAATAATTTGTGTCTATTGCAGGATTGTATCTGCTGTTGTCAACAATAGTCAGAAGTTCCTGCGGTGTCGGCAGACGCCAGTCTGAATATCCTGCATAACTCAGATCGTTACAGTATGAAACGGCTTCAGCCCATTTATATGTATTCGTCGGGATCGTCTGCTGCCACATCAGTCCGGTGTTGTTGTCGAGAACGACATTTTGGTCAGAAATCGTCTGAACTATGAAACTCTGCGGTGCACAGAAACCAAGTGCGGCATACTGCACATCCTGACCGAAGAAATCTTCGCCTTTCGCAGGACAAATCATTGACGATGAACTGTCATAGCACCTGTTCTGACCCGTACAGATGTTGCCGAGAGTCGCCGGCTCTGTCTTGCATCCTTCTGTTTTGCCGTGCCAGTAATATCCGCTACTGCATTCGCAGGAATATGCCGTAGAACTTTTTGCCGAACACACGACACCGGAATATTCGCCGCACGGATTTAAATCGCACGGATTCAAACATTTGCCTGAATCGGAATCAAAGAAATAATTTTCTTCGCATTTGAATCTGCACTCAGTCGTGCTGGGTTCTTCGTCGTAACGGGATGTCGTCACAGGTTTCCACATCTGATCCCAATCCCAAGTCTGGGTGATTTCGAAAACGGTGTTGTATTCAGCATGTTCAGGAATTTCGGTACATGCGGCCTTCTGTGTGTAGGTTTCTCTTCTTACACAGCGGGCATTGAAACTTTCATCTACATTTTTTGTTTGTCTCGCTCCGTTATAGAAATAGACGCCGTAAGCAATCGTAGCCTCTGCATTTCCGGTATTGGATGACCAGAAAAAAACAATGTCGCCGAATTTGCTGCACTCGCCGTTGCTGTAACCGTCGCTTCCGCATTCTTTGACAAGTGTTTCCAATACAGCAATGCTCGGCAGTCTCCAATCATTGTAGCCGCCTTCATTAATGTTTTTGCAATAGTCGATAGCATCAGTCCAATGCATTTTTTCCGCCGATTTGCCTGACCAGATCAAGCCGGTTTCGGGATCAATGCACGGTGTTGCGCTTGTCGGACTGCACTCAGGAAGATTGTCCGGATTTTCATTTATCGGATCGCTTGGATCTGAATCCGGAGCCGTGTCTGCCGTGTCGGCATCATCGTCTGTGCTGCCAGGCGCTGTATCAGGATTGTCGGAATCAGAATCATCCGAATGTTCCGTGTCAGACACTGAATCGGTATCAACCGTGTCTTCGTCATTCAAACCTTCACCAGTGTCGGTCGTGTCAACGGTTTTAGAACCGCCTCCGCAGCTAATCACAAAAATCAAAGCTGCAAAAACAGCAAAAACAACCGAAATTTTCTTCATTTTTTCCTCCTTATGAGACGTGCCGGGGCGCGTCTCTACAAATCAAACAAAAAAAACCGCGAAATTATAAGTATTGTTTAACCGAAAGCAACATTTCAGATACAACATCAGCACAAAAGATAACAAACTGTCGGCAATCACCAGTTATCCGATAATATCTTCCGTCTGATCTGGAAATTTCGGATCTGGACCGTATGGATTCGGCCCGATTTCGCCGGGCTGGGCAGCCCAATACAGGAAGATCCAGCTGCCTATTCCGGGGATCAGGGAAATGAACCACCAGAGCCCTGATTTTCCGATATCGTGAAGGCGCCGCCACCTCAGAGCCATAGACGGACACAGAGTCGCCAGACAGTATATGTTCAACAGGATATTCCTATGACCTTTGCTTGGAAATCCTCCGATAGCAATAAGTATCCCGAAAACAATGAGGTTGAACAGGACAAAATACCAGAACTCGCTTCTGCCGGCGCGCCCTTTGAACTCAAAATACTTTGAAAAAACGCTTATTACAGCCTGAAACATATTCATGACAATACCTGAATTGCCTGTGTTATTTAAATGACTTATTTTCCCGAAACTTTCGGAGGTTCGATGTATTTTTCGCGTTTGATGTATTCGATCACAGCTGCCGGGACCGAAATTTTTGTGTCGTTGAGTTTGAGTTTCGGCATCATTTCGAAACCGTCACCGCCGCCTGCAACGAAAGAATTTACTGCGAAAGTATAGGTCTTTCCTGCATCGAGAGCAGCACCGTTAACTTTGATGTTTGAAGCTTTTCCGCCCGAAACGGAGAAGTCAACGCCGTAGAAGTGAAGAAAACCGCCCTGTCCTTTGTTTTTGATCGAAAGGTTGATGACTTCCTCAAGCTGCGAGCCGCTGATCGAACCGGTGACGATCGTGTCTTCGAACGGGAAAACGCTGTAGATATCCATTTCGTTGACTATTCCGCGGTTGAGTCCCTGCCTGATCGCTCCGCCGTTTGCAAAAGCGATATCGGTATTCGTTCTTTCCTTCATAACCGATGCGATGAAGACGCCGAGAGTCGAAGGATTGTTGCGGACAAAATTCCTTTCGCCGTTGAACGAATCGGAAAGCTCGCCTACGACCTGAGTCGAAAATTCGCAGTTAAAATCGTTGAGCATTTTCAGCATAGCCTCGTTCTCGACAAGGTCTTTGCCACGGTTTTCATAAGTTACGCTGCCATTGCTCTTAACTATTTTTTCCTTGATGTTTACAGGATAAAGCTTGAAATTCTTCTGAACAACCTGCTTGCCCTCGAAGTAAATATCGTACCTGCCGACCCATTTTCCCAAACCTTCAGTCTGGATTATCGGAACATTGTTGACAATAACAGGCTCATCCATCTGGATTTTCGTGCGTCCGCCGATGATGAGGCCGATTCCGGGAACTTCCTTCGCGAGCTTGATATCGCTCGGATAACCGTCAGCGTCTACTTCTTTGTCGGAGTAGCCGAGGTTCGAAAGGACAACTACGAAATCGTTGTTCTGCTTGAGTTCTTCTACCGCTTTTTTCGCAGCTTCGATAGGATCTTGAATTTTTACTAACCCTTCGACACCTGCGTTCGAAATTTTTTCAAGTTCAGGGGTCGTGATGCCTACGAATGCGACTTTTACGCCGTTTATCATCTCTTTCTGAATGAAAGATTTGCCGACTTGTTTGTTATTTTTGTAGAAAAGGTTTGCAGACATGAAAGGAAATCTTGCCTCTTTCTGCATCTTTTCGAAAGTCTTCATTCCGAAGTCAAATTCGTGGCTTCCGATAAGCATTCCGTCGTAGCCGATAAGGTTCATACCCATAATCATCGGCAGATTTTCGCAGATGTTGCTTCGCGGGTCGCCCATCGTAACGTTTCCGCTGCTGAGCACAACAACATCACCGTTTGTGAGCTGGACTTCGTTTCTTATCTGCTCGATAAGAGTTTTCTGTGCGGCAAGACCGCCTGTTTTCGGACTGTCAGGAGCATCAAACGCCCAAGCCATACCGTGGGAATCATTAGTAAAAAGGATTGTGAGGAGTCTCGGTTCCGCAAAAAGCGAAAGAGTGAGACCGCATACAAAAAGAAGAGCCAAAAATCTTTTCATAAAAACCTCCAAAAATTCAGACGGCTGGTTTATATACCAAAGAAAGAATTTAGTCAAAAACGATTTATCTTGCATATTCAGACGGAAAAAATATAACCGTTTGCTATCTTTTAGGAGGTAAAAATGCTTCGCTCAATAGTGATAAAAGGTGCGAGACACCACAATCTGAAAAATTTCGATATCGAGATCCCGCATGAGAAGCTCGTCGTCGTGACAGGCGTTTCTGGAAGCGGCAAAACTTCGCTCGCATTTGACACGATCTATGCCGAAGGGCAGCGCAGATACGTCGAAAGCCTTTCGAGTTACGCGAGGATGTTCCTCGAACTTTCGGAAAAACCGGAAGCCGACCTGATCGAAGGTCTCTCGCCTTCGATCGCGATCCAGCAGCGCGGACTCAACGCAAGCCCCCGTTCGATCGTGGGAACGACGACAGAGATCTACGACTACATGCGTCTTCTTTTCGCCCGTGCCGGCAAAGTCCACTGCCACAACTGCGGACGCGAGATCACAAAGACTCCCGCGGCGAAGATCGTCGAACTCATCCTCAACAAAACCGGCAAGAAAATACTCGTTTTGTCGCCTGTGGTAAGCGGCAGGAAAGGGACCTATGAAAAACTTTTCGAAGACTTGAACAAAGAAGGCTATCTCCGCATAATCATTGACGGAACCGAATACCGCCTTGACGAAGAGATGCCGAAATTAGACAAGTTCAAAAAGCACGACATCAACCTTGTCGTTGACAGACTCGCGATAAAACCGGATACCGATGCGGCGAGAGTCCAGGCTTCGGTCGAAACGGCTCTCAAAAAAGGAAACGGCAAAATGATCGTCAAAGAACTTGACGGCGAAGAGAAACTTTTCAGCGAGAATTTCGCATGCCCCTACTGTGACATCTACTACGACGAAATCGAGCCGCGCACATTCTCTTTCAACAATCCGGCAGGCTCGTGCCCCGAATGCAGCGGACTCGGAACGCGGACTTACATGGATGTCAACAAAGTTCTTGTAGATCCGTCGCAGCCTGTGAACAAGGCGTTTGTTGACCTCTGGGCATTCACGAAATTCACGATAAAGCAGGTGATCGAACACTACGGCGAAGATCCGAAACTCCCTTTCGACCAGCTTTCGACAACAGTCCAGAACGCGGTTTTATACGGTTCGGCAGACGAAATCGACTTCTCGATAAGCACAAAAACCACAAAATACAACATGACAAGGAAATACGAAGGGCTCATGCCCTCACTCGAGCGCCGCTGGAGAGAAAGCGAATCGGAAGCCGTGCGCGAAGACTTGTCGAAATTCCTCGCTGAAGGAGTCTGTCCCGAATGCGGCGGAAAAAGGCTCAGCAAAAAAGCCCTTTCTGTCACGATCGGCGGACTCAACATTTACGAAATGTGCGAGATCCCCGTGCGCGAACTTTACAAAAAACTCTCGGACGACAAATTTTTCGGATTCTCGGAATTCGAGCGCGAAGTTGCGGCAAAACCGCTTAAAGAAATCCGCTCGCGCCTTAAATTCCTCGATTCGGTCGGACTCGGATACTTGACTCTGAACCGAAAAACCAACTCGCTTTCGGGCGGAGAAGCGCAGAGGATCAACCTCGCAAGCCAGATAGGTTCAGCTCTTACCGGAGTCACCTATGTTCTGGACGAACCGAGCATAGGACTCCACCCGAACGACACCGATAAACTCGTAAATTTATTAAAGAATCTCCGCGACATCGGAAACAACGTGATAGTTGTCGAGCACGATAAGGAAATCATCGAAGCGGCCGATTTTCTCGTCGATCTAGGTCCCGGCGCAGGAGAAAAAGGGGGCGAACTTCTCTTTGCTGGCGAATCAAAAGATATTCTCGACGTGAAAAGATCGCTTACGGCCGACTATTTAAGCGGTAGAAAGACTATCGAAGTCCCGAAAACGCGCAGAAAACCGACAGGCTGGATCAAACTTTCGGGAGTCACAACCAACAACCTCAAAAACGTGAACGCAGAAATCCCGCTCGGCGTCTTCTGCTCGGTAACTGGAGTATCTGGAAGCGGAAAGAGCTCGCTCGTCATGGAGACGCTCATCCCCGCTCTGCGAAAGGAGAAAGCCGACTTCAAAAGCATTAAAATCAACGGAAAAATCGACGAACTCATCGAAATCGACCAGTCGCCCATCGGCAGGACACCGAGATCGAACCCTGCAACTTATGTCGGACTTTTCGGATACATCCGTGACCTCTTTGCGGCAATGCCCGAAGCAAAGGCGCGCGGTTACAAGGCAAGCCGCTTCTCATTCAACGTCAAAGGAGGCAGATGCGAAACCTGCCAGGGAGCAGGGATCATCAAAATCGAGATGAACTTCATGCCGAACACATTCGTCAGATGCCCAGACTGCGGCGGAAAACGGTTCAGCGACGAAACTTTGCAAATAAAATTCAAGGATTACAACATCCACGACATTCTTGAAACAGATGTGGCGAAAGCGGCCGAGATCTTCGCCCCGTTCCCTGTGATAAAACGCAAACTCGACCTTCTGAATTCAATAGGACTCGGCTACATCAAGCTCGGTCAGCCGGCGCACACCCTTTCCGGCGGCGAAGCGCAGAGAATAAAACTTGCAGAAGAACTCTCTAAAAAACGCTCCGACAGCTCAATTTATATCCTTGACGAACCGACCACAGGACTTCACTTCGACGACGTAAAAAAACTTATCGCCATACTCAACCAGCTCGTAAATAAAGGCTCAACTGTCATCGTTATCGAGCACAATCTCGACATAATCAAATCCTCCGACTACATAATCGACATCGGCCCGGAAGGCGGCGATCAGGGCGGCAGAATAGTCGCGGCAGGAACACCCGAAGAAATCGTCAAAAACAAAGAATCGCTTACGGGAAAGTGGTTGAAAAAAATTTATTGAATCTCTTATTTAGTTTACCGCTTTAAATATCAGAACCGAATTTTGTCCGCCGAAACCGAATGAATCAGTCATGACGCATTTTACTTCGGCTTTCCGCGCTAAATTCGGAACATAGTCCAAATCGCATTCCGGATCGGGCGTTTCAAGGTTTATTGTCGGCGGGATCACGCCTTCAGCCATCACAGAAACCGCGGCAACCGCTTCAAGTGCCGCAGCAGCGCCCAGAGTATGTCCGAGCATAGATTTTATTGAAACTACCGGAGTTTTATAAGCTTTTTCGCCAAAAACCGCTTTTATTGCCTTTGTTTCAATCGGGTCATTCGCCAGAGTTCCCGTTCCGTGGGCAACGACTAAATCAACTTCCGAAACATTCGTTCCGGCATCAAGAAGCGCAAGCCGCATAGCGCTTTCAGCCCCTTTTGCATCAGGATCGGGCGAAGTTATGTGATAGGCGTCAGCCGAACTTCCGGCTCCTGCAATCTCAGCATAAATTTTTGCGTTTCTTTTGAGAGCGTGCTCGAAAGATTCTAAAATCACAATTCCGCTCCCCTCGCCCAAAACAAATCCGTCACGCTCTTTGTCAAAAGGTCTTGAAGCTTTTTCCGGCTCGGCATTTCGTTTTGAAAGGGCTTGCATCGATGAAAAAGCGGCAAGAACAAGCGGATTTATCGGTGCTTCGCTTCCGCCGCAGATAATTATGTCGGCATTTCCTCTCTGAATGAGTCTTGCAGCAGCAGCGATCGCATGCGAAGCAGAAGCGCAGGCAGTGGAAACCGTTTCGCACACCCCTTTCGCACCGAAAAGGATCGAAAGATTTCCCGCCGCCATATTCGGGATGCACATAGGCACACCAAAAGGCGAAACCCGTCT
>Ga0310696_10003553_pt1 | contig 19406 bp, 7 predicted proteins | sample AusTroGonzalo_MG_4_FD_203885 | JGI IMG/M metagenome (GOLD analysis project Ga0310696, IMG submission 203885) | Bovine rumen microbial communities from tropical cattle in Woodstock, Queensland, Australia - Gonzalo_02 (v2) (version 2) | ecosystem: Host-associated > Mammals > Digestive system >... | reverse complement strand
AAATGCCGGCGAGAACACCAGTAAGGATATCGCCGCCATGTTCGTGCCCACCGACCAGGCCATCCAGAAGTTCTTCCTCCCAGGCGGAGGCGGTGAGTTCCTTATCAATGCCTTCGGTAAGAAGCCCAATACCCTTGAGAACCTCGAGGAGAATATCGACTCCATCCCTCTGCAGAACGTCCAGCAGCTGATCGGCAACCTGATGAAGAATTCGTTCGTCAGCACCGTTCCCAGCAAGTTCGGCCGTGTGATGGACGAGGCCAACGACCCGATGGGGCTGTCGCTTGAGGTGCTCAACCGTACGGCCGACGGCGCCTACGACGTGAAGATAGCCAACAACGGTGTGGCCTATATGCTCAACACCGTGTTTGCGCCGCCGTCGCTGATTGCCGTGTCGGCACCAGTGACGCTCAGCAGCAATATGCGTATCATGAACGAGGCCGTCAACGACGGTAAGACTCGTAAGGCGCTGGCCCTCAACCTGAACTACTACGCCTACCTGCTGGCCATGAGCGCCAACTACGCGTTCTTCATCCCCACTGACGATGCCTTCGCACGCTTCTATGTTGACCCTGCCTACCTGAAGGAGAACCAGCCGCGTGCCCTGAAGTTCTATTATCAGAACAAGTCGCCGTACGTCTATTGCTCTGCGTGGAAGTACGACCCCGTGACAGGCACCGTCGGCACCTCGCCGTCTGACTCTATCGGACGTGTCTCTGCCGACCAGTTCCGTACCCAGTTCCAGGACATCTTGAACTACCATACGGTGGTGCTACGCGATGGCGAGACGCTGGGTGCCAACCGTTATTATAAGACCAAGCACGGCGGTGAGCTTCTCTTCGAGGGCAACGTGGTGCGCAGCGGTGCCCAGATCGACGGCAATGCCGCACCTTCTGAGATCACGCAGGTCTATAATCAGGCCAACGGTACGGCCTACGCCATCGACCACGTCATCCAGCCGCCTCACCGCTCAGTGCTCCAGGTGCTTTCCGACGACCGTTTCTCGGAGTTCATGCAGCTCTGCACCGACTTCGATATGGACAGCATCATGGAGTTCGCCAGCGACAAGCTGGTAGAGGTGAACCCCGTCACCAAGAAGCGCCGCATGGAGGCCTATCATCCCTTTGTGGCCAATGGCGGTCTGACGGATAATGTCAGCTATTTCAATTCTTATAATTATACCGTCTATGCACCTGACAATGATGCCATGAAGGAGGCCTACAACCTGGGTCTGCCTCGCTGGAGTGACATCAAGAAGATCTACAATCAGTATGCTGAGCGGTTAGACAATGAGCGTGCCCGTGGCAGCGTCTCTCCCGAGGTGCAGGCAGCACGTGACAAGGCTTTGGCGATGGTCGAGGAGATCAACGCCTTTATCCGCTATCATTTCCAGGACAACTCGATCTATGCCGACAACATCATCGATGAGGGCATCTACTCTACCGCTTGTTCCGACACGCTGGGTATCCGGGAGAAACTCACCGTCGAGGGCGGCAGCGGAAAGATGTCCATTCTCGACAAGCGCGGACAGACGGTCGAGGTGGATGCCGGCATCAAGTCGAAGCTTACGAACCAGATGGCCCGCGACTATGTCATCAACAGCCGCAGCCACTCCATCTCTACCTCGTCGTTTGCCGTCGTCCATCAGATCAGCCATCCGCTGAACTCCCACGCTGTGACTGGCGGTCATAACGGCCGTTACGACTATCTGTGGAACGGTAGCGGATCCAGTGCGCGCCTGAAAGCCTATCGACAGCAGCATGATACCTATTTATATAAAAGGTACGATAATAATTGATAGTTGACAATTGAAAATTGAGAATTGATGATTATGATTAATAAGATAAAGAGAATGGTGATGGCGGGCGTGATGGGCCTGATGGGGTTGACGGCCTCGGCCCAGGAGGCACGCATCTCGGGTACTGTCAGCGACCAGCTGGGGCCGATCATGCTGTGTAATGTGGTCGAGATCGACGGCAACAACCGTAACATATCGTTCGCACAGACCGATATGAACGGTAACTTCTCCATGACCGTCAAGAGCACCAAGAACAAACTGAAGATTTCATACGTGGGCTACCAGACGCAGACCCTGACGATCGGTGAGCGTACGCGGTTCAACATCGTGCTGAAAGATGCGACGATGGTGAAGGAGGTGACCGTTACCGCCAAGCGTAAGTTCAACCAAGGCGGTCTGGCCATTCCGGAGCGCGAGGTTTCTGTTGCAGCCCAGACGTTTAATATGCAGGCAGTGGAAGGTCTCGCCTTCACGACTGCCGACGAAGCCCTGCAGGGCCATATCGCAGGTCTCGACATCGTGGCCAACTCAGGTAACCTGGGTGCCGGTACTTCGATGCGTCTGCGTGGTGTCACTTCCATCAATGGTTCCGCAGAGCCGCTGATCGTAGTCGATGGTAACATCTTCGACAATCCCGATGCCAACTTCGACTTCCAGAATGCCAACGAGGAGACCTACGCCTCGCTGCTGTCCGTGAATCCCTCCGACATTGAGGATATCCAGGTGTTGAAGGATGCTGCCGCTACGGCCATCTGGGGTTCACGTGGTGCCAACGGTGTGATTCAGATCCGCACGAAGCGCGGTGCCCGTGGTGCCACCCGCGTTGACTACTCGCTGCGTGTGCAGCCCAGCTGGCAGCCCAAGGGCTATAACCTGCTGAATGGTGATGACTATACGATGATGCTGAAGGAGATGTACTACAATCCTGCTCAGAGTGCAACGGCCACCACCAATATCAATGAGATCAACTACAACCGTTCCTGGGCAGAGTTTGAGAACTGGAATAACAATACCGACTGGGTGAACGAGGTGTTGCAGACAGGCTGGAGCCAATACCACTACCTGACGATTACCGGTGGTGGTGAGAAGGCCAACTTCCGTGTGTCGGCAGGCTACGACCGCCAGAACGGTACCATCATCAAGCAGACGCTCGACCGATTCTCGACCAAACTGGCGCTCGACTACTTCGTCAGCGACCGTATCGTGTTCCGTACGACGCTGCCGCTGACCTATACGGCCAACCATCGTAACTACGATGACAACATCCTTGGCCGGGCCCAGAAGATGGCGCCCAACATGTCGGTCTATCGTCAGGATGCCCTCGGCAATGATACTGGCGAGTACTATATCATGCTGCCCAGCGGTGCTTCGAACGAGGCTGGATCGTCGGCTCCCCAGACATCATCGCCACAGCTTGGCGGCATCCGCGACCTGGGTAACCCCGTGGCCATTGCCAACCTGGCCTGGCGCGACGAAAAGACCTACCGTATCTCGCCGGAGTTCCGCCTCGACTACTATCTGCTGAGCAAGGACGATCACGCCACGCAGCTGAACTACTCGGGACTGGTCTATATGGACATCTTCTCGAAGAGTGAGCCTAAGTACTGGCCTGGTTCCCTGTCGACGCGTGGATGGAACGATGCCGACTACAACCGTTCGCAGGTCTATGACTACAACTCGCTGGCCTTCACCACCCGTCATACGCTCACCTTCACACCGTACTTCAAGAATGAAGACCTGATGAGCACCATGCTGCTGCGCTGGGAGATGACATCCGGCAACGACAACAGCCAGACGGTGGTGAACCGCAACGCGCCGAACGACATCACCTCGCCCACGGTGGATACAGCCATCGAGAGCATGGGTACCAGCAACGGCCAGTGGCGTTCAGTCTCCATGACCTACAGCGGCCACTTCTCCTATAAGTCGCGCTATGCCTTCGACTTCTCGATGCGTGCCGACGGTACCACCAAGTTCGGCGACTCGAAGAAGTGGGGCTGGTTCCCTGGCGTTTCAGCCCGTTGGAACATCAGCGACGAGAAGTTCATGAAATGGTCGAACAAATGGCTCTCGATGCTGTCCTTCCGTCCTTCGTGGGGTATCGTAGGACGCCAGCCCGACGGCCAGTATCTGCAATATTCCAAATACAACACGTCAGGAGTCTATGGTACTGTCAGCGACAAGCGCAGTGTGACCTATCTGGAGGGTCTGCGCCTCGATCAGTTGAAGTGGGAGATCACCACACAGTATAACCTTGGTGGCGACTTCGGATTCTTCAACGACCGTATCACCGGTGACTTCAACTATTATTTCAAGCGGACGAAAGACCTGCTGATGAAGGATGTCCGTATTCCTTCGAGTACAGGTTTCGGCAACTTGTCGTGGGCTAACGTGGGTGAGATGACCAACAAAGGTTGGGAGTTGAACCTCTCACTCAACAAGCTCATTGAGATCGGCAAGTTCTCGCTGAGTGCCAATTTCAATATCTCGCAGAACTTTAATGAGATTGTCGATATGGACGAGAGCGTGCTTGAAAGCATCAACTCCGAATGGGATTTCGGCGCACGTGGCCAGTATCTGAACCGCATCCAGAAGGGTAATCCTCTTGGCTCCATCTACGGTCTGCGCTACAAGGGCGTCTATCAGTACACCTACGAGTATCTCACCAATATGAAGGAGAGCAAGGGCTGGACGGGCGACGAACTGCGTGACTATATCAATAATGAGTTTCTGGCAGCAGGAAAGACGGCTCCTATCGCCATCGACGCCGACGGAAAGGTGATGATGGACTCGCGGGGCCTGCCTATCCGTCAGGTATATAATTTCAACGACGGTGTGTCCACTTATGAGTTCCAGGGTGGTGATGCCATCTACGACGATGTGAACAACGACGGCCAGATCAATTCGCTGGACATCGTCTATCTGGGTAACTCCAACCCGCACCTGAACGGTGGTTTCGGATTCAACCTGCAATATGGTGACTGGTCGCTGAAGTCCAGCTTCAGCTACCGTCAGGGTATCAAGGTCGTCAATTCGGCAAAGTTGGAGCTTGAAAAGATGTTCAATGCCTACAACCAGAGTTCAGCTGTGAACTGGCGCTGGAGGAAGAACGGTGACGTGACCGAGATTCCGCGTGCCATGTTCGATACGGGCTACAATGGGTTGGGCAGTGACCGCTATGTAGAAGATGCCTCGTTCGTCAGGATGAGCTACATCCAGCTGTCGTACAACTTCAGGAAGAAGCTGCTTCAGCCCTTAGGCCTCCGACGCCTGCAGATGAGTATTTCAGGTCAGAACCTCTTCTGTTGGAGCAAGTACAGCGGAACCGATCCTGAGCACTCTCCTGGCTCATGGGGTATCGCTTACGACAACTCGCAGACACCACGTAGTAAGTCTGTCACGTTGAACATCATGATAGGATTCTAAGTGAATTGAGAATTGAGAATTGACAATTGATAATTGAGAATTATGATTACCAAATATTTCAAGAAATATCTCGTTGTGGGGCTGGGATGCTGCGGTATCGCCGCGGTGCTTGCCAGCTGCACCGATTTCCTGACCATCTATCCTACCGACCGTATCGTCGGCTCCGATTTCTGGAAGAAGAAGGCCGATGTTGAGCAGATGGTGGATGGCTGTTATCTGAGTATGCTCGACTATAGTGTCCAGGAGCGGGCCATCATGTGGGGAGCCTATCGCTCTGACGAGCTGGCCAAGCTGACTGACTATAATGACAATACGCTCGACAATATCAGTGCCGTGAATCTGTTGCCCACCAACAGATACAGCAATTGGTCGGCTTTTTACCGTGTCATCAACAACTGCAATATCGTCCTGAATCATGCGCAGGATGTGATGTTGGAAGACCCGGAGTTCACTGAGGGCGACTATCAAGTGATACGGGCTCAGATGCTGGCACTCCGTTCTTTGTGTTACTTCTATCTGGTGCGCACCTTCCGCGATGTGCCCTATACCACTCACTCCTACGAAGACGACAGTCAGGTGGAGGAACTGCCGCAGAGCTCACCCGACGAGGTGCTCCAGAACTGTCTCAACGATCTGGAAGAGGCTTCGCGTTACATCATGAAGACAGGTGCCTATGGACGTAACGACTGGCGTAACTGGGGCTATATGACCCGTGATGCCGTCTATGCCCTGATGGCTGACATCTATTTGTGGCGTGCCTCGATGACCCACAACAAGGGTGACTATCAGCAGGCCATCGTTTTCAGCGACTCCGTCATCAATGCCAAGCATGCCTATTATGAGCTGTACAAGGAGTTCAGTGTTACAGACGACCTTGAGGACAAGTACCATCTTGAGGACGGTATGCTGGCACAATACGTGATTTTCAGGTCTGGCAATGCCCATGAGAGTGTTCTGGAGTGGCAGTATAATGGCCGCGACAACTCCAACAAGGCACTTGAGAACTATTATTACCAGTCGGGAGATGACAATAACTACCGTCAGACCAGTATTCTGATGGCTACGAACATTTTCAACAGCGTTGATCTGAATGCCAATACAGACCAGGGCAAGAAGATCTATATGTCGAAGAACGACTATCGCTTCTGGAATAATGTCTACGATGCCAACAACGAGGAGGCAGAGCAGCTCAGTGTCCGGAAGATGATCGATAATTCGGGTGATATCGTTGATGTCACTTCTACCGTGGGTGTGCCCAAGTCCAACAGACGTGCCTTCCGGGAGTTCCAGCAGAACTGGATCGTCTATCGTCTCACCGACATAATGCTGATGAAGGCAGAAGCCCTGGTCGAGACGGCTGCCAACGACAGCGACGACGTGACGCTGAAGCAGGCATTCGACCTGGTGCAGGTGGTGAACAAGCGTTCCATGAAGAAGAACTCCACCGACACGCTGAAGTTCGAGAACTTTAAGGGTAAGGACGATATGGAACTGCTGGTGCTCAACGAACGTGAACGCGAGCTCTGTTTCGAGGGCAAGCGCTGGTTCGACCTGATGCGCTACTGCTATCGTCACATGGAGGGTGTCAACGTCCGTCAGCTGATGGCTGACCAGTCGGCATGGCCCGAGCTCTATGCGCCGATGCTGCGCCTGATTGTCAGGAAGTACGGTACTGGCGGAGAAGGCGATGCCGTATCCTACAAGATGAAGGGAGAGCCTTATCTCTACTGGCCGTTGCTGGAAAGTGAGACCAAGGTCAACAAACTCCTCAAGCAGAATCCTGTCTATATACAGGAGAAGACTACCTCAAAGAATTGATAATTGACAATTGAAAATTGATGATTATGATGACTAAGATTAATAAATATGTGGTAGCAGGAGTAATCTACTGTCTCCTGACTCCTGTCTCCTGTCTCCTTTTCACATCCTGTAAGGAGGAGATTGACGAGTCGAACCTCTATACATTTACGGGTGAGACCATCGAGGACTATCTGACGAACCGTAGCGATCGCTTCAGTAGTTTCAACTATATCCTGGGACGCATCGGTTACGATAAAATCCTGTCGGCATACGGCACCTATACCTGCTTCGCTCCTACCAACGAGGCGGTGGAAGTCTATCTCGACAGCCTGTACGACGATCCCGTCAATACCGACCTGATACACAACGGTATGACGGCACGTGGACTGGAGGGCCTTACCGACTCACTCTGTGAGGACATCGCCCTGTTCCACCTGCTGACCACCAAGGTGATGGGTGTGAACATGGGTAACGGTATGACCATCAAGACCATGCTGGGACGTGACATCAACACCTCCATCGATCCTGAGACGGGTGCCGTACTTGTCAGTCGTCATTCGGCAGTGACCAGTATGGACAATGAACTTGAGAACGGTGTGCTCCATGAGATCGACAACGTGATACGTCGTTCCAATATGCTGATTGCCGGTGAGATGGAGAACCATCCAGAGGATTATACCCTGTTCTCACAGGCCCTGAAACTGACAGGTCTGGCTGACTCGCTGACGGCCATCTCGCGCACCAATTTCGATCCTGTCGACAGTCGCCGCGGCTTCTACCTGCCTGAGAAGTGCGAGCTGGGATATACTATCTTTGCCGAGACTGACGACGTGCTGGCCAAACGGGGCATCACGAGCATCGACAAGCTGAAGGCTTATGCCGACAGTGTCTATTCGAAATGTGGCGAACAGGGCAGTGGCTGGTACGACTATGTGCGTAACAACCGTGTGCCCATCAGCACAGGCAACGACTACAAGAACCCGTGGAATACGCTGAGTATGTTTGTGCGTTATCACATCCTGAATTTCAAGCTGCCTTACAGCAAGATTGTGAATCCGCACAACCAGGTGTCGAAGGTGACGTTGGTAGAGTACTATGAGACGATGCTCCCCTATACGATGGTGAAGGTGACGCGTAACAGCAATAAGCTCTACCTGAACCGCTGGATTGCTAACAACTCTCTCACCGACATGGTGGCTGAGCTGGGTTCACAAGCCATGCATTCCGTCCTCTTTGAGGGTATAGAAATAAAAGGTCAGAATGCCCAGGTGTCCTCCGTCAACGGTTATATCCATGCCATCAATGATATGCTGGCCTATGAGGAGAGAGTGCCTAAGGGTGCCCTCAACGAGCGCCTCCGTATCGACGATGCCTCCATCTTCGGAGAGATGATGTCCAATTCGTTCCGTCGCATCAGTGACAGCGAGGTGAACGCCATGAATGGTGGAAAGACCGGTACCGACGGTGACCTCAGCGGAAGCTATATCCGCATCCCGCCAGGGTTCTTCGAGAACCTGGTCATCTACAATGGCGACGATACCCGTCTGTATTACCTCTCAGGACAGAGTAGTGGCTGGAGTAACTACCAGGGTGACGAGTTCAACTGTAAGGGTCACTACGATTTCGCCATGCGTCTGCCGCCGGTGCCCGATGGTACCTACGAGCTCCGAATCGGTTATACGGCCGAGGGTAATGAGCAGCGCGGTATGTTGCAGTTCTATCTGGGTAGCTCCTCTGACCCCTCGACGATGAAGGCTCTCGACATCCCGCTTGACATGCGTCACGTGCCGGATAACAACGCGAACCTTGAACCAGACGTCATCACTGGCTGGTGCGACTGGCAGAAACTCGACGACAAGGGTATCGAGACAGATGCCAATATGCGTAACCTGGGCTATATGCGTGGACCGCTCTATTATACGGTGGGTGTGAATTCCGGAAACTATGCCCGAAACAACCCCAAGGACCTGCGCCGCATCATCGCCAAGCAGGAGTTCAAGCAGGGCGAGTACTGGCTGCGTTTCAAGAGTGTGCTTGAGGCCGATCACCACCAGTTCCACCTCGACTATATCGAGTTCTGCCCTGAGAATGTCTACAATAACAACCGTTATGCTGAGGATATGTACTAAATTGATAATTGATAATTGACAATTGATAATTATGATGACTAAAATAAAGAGAAAAGGCGTAATAGGGCTGATGGGCCTGATGGGCTTCATCGGCTTAGTGGGGTGCTCTGACTGGACAGACCACTACGATGCCGACACGAAGCTGGTCGACTCGCAGCACGCCACCCTTTGGGAGAATATCAACAGCGATGCTAACCTGTCGCAGTTCGCTGCCCTGCTGAAGAAGGCGGGCTACGACCAGGTGCTCAGCGAGACACAGACCTACACCGTGTGGGCTCCTGCCAACGGCTCGTTCGACTATGATGCCCTGAACGCCTGGAGCAACAGTCGGTTGCAGCGTGAGTTTATCGAGAACCACATTGCCCGCAACAACTATCCCGCATCGGGTAAGGTGGAGGAACGTGTCTATACGCTCAATGAGAAGTCGATGATCTTCAGCGGCTCAGGCCAGTACGACATCCAGGGTGTCAGCGTCAGCTCGCCCAATCTGGCCTGCAGCAATGGTATGATCCATAAGCTGAACGGGAAGATCGACTTCAGGGCCAATATCTACGAGTCGCTTAACAACAACGACTTCCCGCTCGACTCCATCGCCAACTTCATACACAGCTACGATGTGAAGAAACTCAACGAGCAGCGCAGTGTGAAGGGTCCGACGGTGAACGGTGAGATCACGTATCTGGATTCCATCTTCGACGAGCATAACGATATGTTCACACGTCTGAGGGCCTACATCAACCGTGAGGACAGTAACTATACGATGCTTGTACCCACCAACGAGGCATGGAACAAGGCCAGAAGGCAGCTCAGCAGCTACTTCAACTATGTGCCGCAGTTCGAGTTTATGGAGAACACCTCGACAGAGGCCTCTGAGAAGAAACTGACCACAGTGACCCTCAGTGACCTGACCTACCTGAAGGACTCCATCGAACATCTGGCACTGGTTTGCGACCTCTGCTATAACAACAACATCTACGACAACAAGAAGCTGAACCAATTGCAGACTGGAGAGACGCTGATGGCCGACTCCCTCTATGGCACGTTGGAAACGAAGATCTATGCCGAAGATTCCAGACGGCTCTTCGCCAATGCCCGCCGTGTGGACAAGAGTAACGGTGCCATCTGGATCACCGACTCGATGGCCATGCGCACCTGGACGACATGGAATCCTGAGATCAGGGTGGAGGCCGAGAACCAGTCGACACTGTCGAGCACGGTGAACACAGCCGGAACGCCTGAGCGCTGGTATGTGGCTCCAGGCACGCAGAACCCCAATGTATCAGGACAATTATCAGGGAACAGCTATATCCAGGTGACCCCTGTCAGCCTTAGCTCTAATCCTGGCGTGGTATTCTATCTGCCCAATGTGAGGTCGACGACCTACAGCGTGTATATCGTGATGGTGCCTGGCAACATCGTGAGTGACAACATCGAGAACAAGCCCTACCGCTTCAATGCGTCGATGGGCTATGCGACAGCCACTGGTAAGAACGAGGACCGCGACCGCAGCTGGCTGGTGGATAACTATTTCTCTAACGACTCGACGAAGATAGACACCGTCTATCTGGGTGACTTCACCTTCCCTGTGGCATACGTGGGAACAGGTCCCTACTATCCCTATCTCCGTGTGAACAGTGCCGTGACGTCGAGGGAGCGTACGCTTTACGACCGTAATCTGCGCATCGACTGTATCATCCTCCGTCCGAAGGAACTGGATGACTATCTGAAGGAGCATCCGGAATATCAGTACGACAGAGGAATTTATTAATTGATAATTGAAAATTGACAATTGATAATTATGAATACAATAATAAGGAAAAGACTGCTGATAAATTTGTTATTTGTTAGTTGTTGTTTATTGTTCAGCTTCAATGCGATGGCGCAGGATGAGACGGACGAGGTCGATTCAACTGTCACTGCCCGAAGGAAGGTGGTAGAGAAACTGCCGACGTACCCCACCAAGGAAGTGAGTGGTACCTGCTTGGATGCTGCGACGAAGAAGCCGCTGGCGGGTATCATGATACAGGCGCTGGGCAACGAGAACTATACGGCCATGACTGACGAGAACGGTGCGTTCACAATTAAGGTGCCCGTATTTGCTACTGCGCTCTACGTCTATGGTCCGGAGTACCTGGCACAGCACGTTGGACTTGGCGACGGCAGTGCCCTGACGATACAGATGTTGGGCGACACGTTCCGTCCTATGTACGGCAAGACCACACCCATCGGTGCGGCTGCCGAGGCACAGATTCTCAACACCACCCAACAGACCGTAGAGACGAACATCGGCGACCAGCTGGGTGCCGACGTGCGTAGCATCACCCGTTCTGGAGGCCCTGGCTACGGAGCGGCGATGTTCATCAGAGGACTCAACTCGCTGACGGCCAATGCCCAGCCGCTCTTTGTGATTGACGGCGTCGTGCAGGATCTGCAGCAGACACGTAGCGCCCTGCACTATGGCGACTACACCAACCTGTTGCTGAACATCAACCCTGAGGACATCGAGCGCGTGACGGTGCTGAAGAACGGTACGGCCCTCTATGGTGCCAAGGGCGGCAACGGCGTGATTCTGATCGAGACGAAGCGCGGCCACTCGATGGCCACCCGCATCGATGCCAACATCGGCGTGGGTGTTTCGCTTGTGCCTCGGACGCCTGACGTGATGAATGCCGCACAATACAGGATCTATGCCTCGGAGATGCTGGGCACATGGCCTGACATCAGCGACTTCACCGATCCGGCTACCTTCAAGTTCCTGATCGACGATCCTGAGAAGTACTACTACTCCAAGTATCATAACGATACCGACTGGAAGGATGAGGTATGGCACACGGCGCTCAACCAGAACTACAACATCAGCGTGCAGGGTGGTGACGACGTGGGTATGTACAATCTGTCGTTAGGCTATACCGACGGACAGAGCACGGCACGTGACAACGGCTTCAACCGTCTGAACGTGCGCTTTAACACCGATATCAAGGTGATCAACCGCCTCACGACCCGTTTCGATATGTCGTACACGAAACTCAACCGCGATGTGTTCGACAATGGGGCACCTGAGAGTCTGACCACGGGAACCGTGACATCGCCGACTTTCCTGGCGCTGATCAAGTCGCCGTTCCTCAACCCCTATACATATAATAATGTGACCCACCAGCTCTCATCGACACTGGCCGATGCTGACGACTATCTGACGATGCTCGACCAGGATCTGACACTGGCGAACCCGACGGCTCTGCTGGCCAATGGTAGGGGTATCAATAAGAACCGCGTGGAGACGACCCATTTCAATGCCGTCATCGCGCCCCGTTTTGAGTTCAGCAAGGCACTCTCGCTGACTGAGACGTTCAGCTATACCCTCGACCGTGTGTCGCAGCGCTACTACCGCCCGGTAGGTGGCGTGCCCACCTTCCTCATCGAGGGCATCGGACGTGTGCAGAACATGGCTATGTCGATGTTCTCGAAGGAGACCAGCGTGGTGAGCGATACCCGTCTGCAGTGGACCAAGGGGCTGCGCGACCATTTCTTTGATGTCTATGCCGGCGTGCGCTTCACATCGTTTGCCTTCGACGACAACGAGCCGCAGGGACAGTATGCCTCAGCAGGTAACGACAAGACGCCGAACATCTCGACCAACATGGACTTTGTGGATGCCACTGGTGCCGACGATGCCTGGCGCAGCCTGACTTGGTATGCCAACATCGACTATAACTACCAGCAGCGCTTCCTGGCCCAGCTGTCGTTTGCCTTCGAGAGCAGCAGCCGCTTCGGTAAGGAGTCCAGCGGCGTCAAGCTCGGTGGTGTACGTTGGGGTATGTTCCCGAGTCTCCAGCTCGGCTGGGCCATCAGCAATGAGCGTTGGTTCCCGAGGAACAGCGTGGTGAACTACCTGTTGCTGAAGGCTGGCTATGACATCAGCGGTAACGACGACATCAGCAATTATGCTGCCCGCACATCGTTCGGCGTCACCAAGTACCTCTACCGCTCGACGGCAGCCGTACTCGACAACATCGGTAACGAGAGCATCAGCTGGGAGCAGACGGGCAAGGCCAACGTAGGCCTGAAGGCTTGGCTGTTAGGAAACAGGTTAGGCATCGACTTTGACTACTATATGCACCACACCAGCAACCTGCTGACGCTGAAGAGTTTTGACAATCCCGTGGCAGGTATCAATAATTACTGGAGCAACGGCGGTTCGCTCGACAACCGCGGTTTCGAGGTTACCCTTACTGCCAAGCCCATCGTGGCACGCGACTTGACGTTGGAGATGGGCATCAGTGCCGGACACTATAAGAACAAGGTGAAGGAGTTGCCTAACGACAGCCGCATCTATGTTGACGGCCAGCTGTCGGCACAGGGCTTCACCTCGTCGATCTACGGCACCGACAACATCGCCACCATCGTGGGCCAGCCCGCAGGTGTGTTCTACGGCTACAAGACCAGTGGTGTGTTCGCCACCGATGCCGAGGCCGCCGCTGCCGGCAAGGGCACCTATCTCTATATGACCGATGCCACAGGTGCCCGTCAGGACTACAGGGCTGGTGACATGCACTTCGTTGACCTCAACGGCGATGGCGAGATCAGCGCGGCTGACAAGACCATCATCGGCGACCCCAACCCCGACTTCTACGGTAACATCTTCGCAACCCTCAACTGGAAGCACCTGACGCTGCACTTAGGACTCAACTACTCGTTGGGTAACGACATCTTCAACTACCAGCGTAGCATCATCGAGGGCGGATTCAACTTCTACAACCAGTCGACGGCCATGACCAACCGCTGGCGTACTGAAGGTCAGCAGACTGACATTCCTCGCATTTGCTACGATGACCCCATGGGTAACTCCCGCTTCAGCGACCGATGGATAGAAGACGGATCCTACCTGCGACTGAAGACTGTCAGCCTCACCTACAAGTTCCCCGTCAACCTGTCGTGGCTGCAGGGATTCAGCGTCTGGGCCGAGGCCAACAACCTGCTCACGCTGACCCGTTACTTGGGCAACGATCCTGAGAGCAGCGCCTCTAACGCTGTGCTCTACCAGGGCATCGATACGGGTAATGTGGCGCTGGGACGCACCTTCACCCTCGGATTGAGAATCAACCTGTAAGGCCCACCCAGGCCCTCCCGAGGGGAGGGATGTTGGATGAGACTTTGCACAGAAATAAAACATTCATTAATACAACATCATAATAGGAATATGATACACGGAAATATAATGGGAAAGGCTCGTAAGTGGCTCTTATGTATGTTAACATCCCTCCCTTTGGGAGGGCTTGGGTGGGCTCTCACCTCTTGTGAGGATATGCTGGAGACTGACAGCAACCGCCAGATATTCGATCCGGCCCTCGACCAGAAGACCGACTCCATGTTCTATACCCTTGGCATATTGAAGGGGCTGCAACAGGTGGCTGATCAGTATGTAATGACGGGTGAGATGCGTGGCGACCTGGTGGCGACTAACCAGTACACAGAGACCGACCTGCGACGGCTGGCCGACTTCTCGGCTGACGCCACCAACAAGTTCGACTCGGCCTACATCTACTATCGCATCATCAACAACTGCAACTACTATATTGCCCACCGCGACACCACTCTGCGTACCGGTAGCCGACTGGTAGCCATTCCAGAGTATGCCGAGGCACTGGCCGTCAGGGCCTGGGCTTACCTGCAGTTGGCCAAGAACTATGGCGAGGTGCCCTTCTATACCGACCCGCTGGTCAGCATCGGCGATGCCAACAGCCAGCAGACCACGAAGGACTTGCAGGGTATCTGCGATGCCCTCGCACCTGAGCTGATCCGCTACAGCGGCACCCCCGTGCCCGACTATGGTGAGATCTCGGCTGGTGTGCTCAACAGCAGCAGCTCGGAGAATCCTGAGGAGAAATATGTGCAGTCGGCACGGGCCATGATTCCCGTCGATGTCATCCTCGGCGACCTCTTCCTCGAGACCCATCAGTATGAGCAGGCCGCCAGGTACTACTTCAATTTCCTGCAAGCCAACGACTGGGACATCAGCCAGGCCTATATCGACCCGACGGAGAGCTATCTCAGGCAGCAGCTCAGGGAGACGATGCCCTCTACGATGGCGATGACTTTCAGCGGATTCTCGTGGCCGAGCATCTTCGGTGTGGCCAATACCAACGATATCATCACCTATATCCCTCTGGCTGCCAACACGCTGCGCGGTGAGGTGACGGAGCTGCCACGTTACTTCGGCTACGACTTCTACAGCACTACCGGTGGCTCGGCATCGTCGAACGCACGTTATCTGCTGGAGCGTCAGATCGATGCCTCGGACAGCTATATTGCCCTGTCGAATGCCCAGGACTACTACTACACGCCGACGGCTCCCTCAGGTGGTTCTACCGTGGTGCGTACGGCCAGCATGGGTGACCTGCGCCGCCTGGTCTGCATGCGTCAGGTGACGAAGAGCGACTCGACGTTCTCCGTGATGATCAAGTTCACCAGCGCCAACATCCCCATCTACCGCACATCGACCGTCTATCTCCGTCTGGCTGAGGCCTTCAACCGCATGGGGCATCCCGATGCTGCTTTCGCCATCCTCAAGGACGGTATCAATGAGGACCTGCTCACATACGTCTTGCAGGGCGACAGCACCGACATAGAGATGGGTCGCTACATCACGCCAGAGACGGCGACGATGCTCACCACCACAATCCCCTTCCTCTCGGCTGCCCATATCCAGAAGTTCGAGGAGAACTGGCCAGTCCACGGACGTGGCACGTATTACACGATGGGTGCCTTCTCGCCCTATCAGTACAACACCATCGTAGGCCGTAAGCTCGAAGAGCTGCAGAAGCTGCACGGCATTCAGCCTACGGGAACGCTCAACGACACCATCAACGCCGTGGAGGATATCCTTTGCGACGAGATGGCCCTTGAGCTGGCCTTCGAGGGCAACCGCTTCGGCGATCTCACCCGTATGGCCCGCCACAAGAACCGTGCCGGACTCTATGGCTCCGACTTCGGCAACCGCTGGCTGGCCCAGAAGCTCGCCTACAAGCATCCTACGGTGTCGCTCCTCGACGAGAAGAACTGGTACCTGCCTTTCAAGTAAGGCTTCTGACATGAAAACTAAAGGACTTATCTCAATCGTGCCGCTGGCCTGCCTGCTTTTGGCTGCCTGCAACTCTGAGAAGGGGAAGCGGGAGCAGGGCAGCCAGGCCCAGTACAGGACGCTGACCATCGGGCGCAGCGACCAGATACTGACATCGGAATATACGGCACGATTGACAGGCCGACAGATTGTGGAGATACGTCCACAGGTGTCGGGCAACATCACCCGCATCTGCATCAACGAAGGTCAGCAGGTGACGAAGGGGCAGACGCTGTTCATCATCGATCAGGTTCCTTATCAGGCTGCCTTGGAGGCGGCCAAGGCCAGCGTGGCTACCGCCCAGGCCAAGATGGAGACGGCACGGATGGAGTATGAGAGCAGTCAGACGCTCAAAACCGAACAAGTGGTCAGCGACTACACCGTACGGACCATGCTGAACACCCTGAACGAGGCGAAGGCTGCATTGGCACAGGCCAAGGCACAGGAGTTGAATGCCCGCAACAACCTGGGCTATACGGTGGTGAAGAGTCCTGTCAGCGGCTCGGCATCGATGATACCCTACCACGTGGGGGCCTTGGTCAGCAGCAGCATCAGCGAGCCGTTGGTCACGGTGGCCGACGACCACGAGATGTATGCCTACTTCTCCGTCACCGAGAACCAGACAATCAACCTCATCCAGCAGTATGGCAGCATCGAACAGTTCATCAAACAGGCGCCTGAAGTGGAACTGCGGCTGAGCAATGGCACTACCTATCCACAGAAGGGGCGTATCAACGCCGTCAGTGGTACGGTGGATGCCTCGACAGGTGCCGTGAGCCTGCGTGCCACCTTCCCCAATGCCAACCACTTGTTGCACAATGGCGGTAGTGGCAGTGTCGTGGTGTCAACCCATCGTAAGGATTGTATTGTCATCCCTCAGGAGGCTACTTACGAACTGCAGAACCGCGTGTTCGTCTATCGCGTCATCGACGGCAAGACGAAAGCCACGCCTGTTGAGGTGTTCCGACTGAACAATGGCAAGGAGTATATTGTTGAATCGGGGCTCAGCGAGGGCGATGTCATCATTGCCGAGGGTGCCGGACTGCTGAAAGAAGGCGTAGAAGTGAAAGGTGAGAAAGTGAGAAAGTGAACGTACGGACATTCATAGACAGGCCGATACTGTCGGGCGTAATTTCGGTGCTGATGGTGCTTGTTGGCATCATCGGACTGAGCCAGCTCGCCCTTGAGCAGTTCCCTGAGATTGCCCCTCCCACCGTTCGCATCATGGCCAGCTACACAGGTGCCAATGCCGAGACGGTGCAGAAGAGCGTTGTCGTACCCCTCGAAGAAGCCATCAACGGTGTCGAGGGCATGATGTACATGACCTCATCTGCCTCGAACAACGGTACTGCCTCCATCGGAATCTTCTTCCGTCAGGGCACCGACCCCGACATGGCGATGGTGAACGTGCAGAATCGTGCCGCCACTGTTCAGGGCCGTCTGCCCAGCGATGTGGTGAAGAGCGGAATCACAGTTCGCAAACGTCAGACATCGAACATCAAGCAGATTGCCGTCTATAGTCCTGACAGTACCTTCGACCGTGCTTTCTTAGCCAACTATACAAAGATTAACATCGAGCCGCGATTGAGCCGTATTCCAGGCGTGGGCGAGGTGAACGTGATGGGTGCCGACTACTCCATGCGTATCTGGCTCGACCCGTTGAAGATGGCCCGTTACGGTCTGACACCATCCGACATCACCCAGGTGCTCAACGAGCAGAACGTCGAGGTGGCCACTGGTACCTTGGGTGCCGAGAGCGACAATACTTTCCAGTATGTGCTGAAATACCGTGGCCGCTATGAGGACGAGCAGGGCTACAAGAATCTTGTTGTCCGTTCTCTGCCTGATGGCGACGTGCTGCGCATCGGCGACATCGCCCGTGTGGAACTCGGCTCGCAGAACTACAACATCATCGGTGAGACCAACGGCAGGCCAGGTGTGAACATCTCCATTAACCAGGTAGCAGGTTCTAACGCCAATGAGATCATCAAGCAGATTGACCGCGAGGTGGAGGATATCCGACAGTCGTTGCCGCCAGGCATCGTCATCGAGGACTTGGAGTCGAAGAAGGACTTCCTCGATGCCTCCATCACCAGTGTGTTGGAGACGCTGCTCGAAGCCCTCGTGCTGGTCATCCTTGTGGTGTTCCTTTTCCTGCAGAGCTGGCGTGCCACCATCATCCCCGCCATTGCCATCCTGGTGTCACTCATCGCTACACTGGCCGTTATCTATGCCATCGGCTTCTCACTCAACATGCTGACGCTCTTTGCCTTGGTGCTGGTCATCGGTACCGTGGTCGATGATGCCATCGTCGTTGTCGAAGCCGTCCAGGCGAGACTTGATAATGAAGAGACTTTTCATTCTTCACTCACAGAGGAGGCCATGCATGGCATCACGTCGGCACTGATCACTACGACATTGGTCTTTATGGCCGTCTTCGTGCCCGTCTGTTTCATCGGTGGCGTCACAGGCACGTTCTACACGCAGTTCGGCCTCACGATGGCCATCGCCGTGGGTATCTCGCTTTTCAATGCCCTCACGCTCTCGCCAGCCCTCTGCGCCCTCATCATGAGACCCAATGCAAGGGAAAAGGAAAAAGGTTTCAAGGCACAGTTCAATGCGGGGTTCAATGCCCTCCTCAATCGTTACAGAGGGGCGGTGGCCTTTATGGTGCCTCGTCGTTGGCTGACTGTTGCGCTCATCGTGGTGGCTATTGTCGGCTTGGGGTGGATGATGAAGACAACGAAGACAGGACTTGTGCCCAACGAAGACATGGGTACCGTATTTATCAATGTACAGGCATCGCCAGGCAGCAGCCTGCAACAGACCTACCACATATTAAAGGAGGTAGAAGAGCGCATCAAGGACCTGCCGCAGCTGCGTATCTACTCGCTCATTGCGGGCAACAGCAACAACTTCGAGCAGTCGTCGTCGAACGGCAACTTTACGCTGAAGCTGAAGAAGTGGGGCGAACGTAAGGGCAAGGGCGACGATGTGCAGAGTATCGTTGAGGAGATCTATCGTCGCACGGCCGACATTGCCAATGCGAAGATACAGGTGAACACGCAGAACATGCTGCCAGGCTTCGGACGCATCAACGGCTTCGAACTCCACATCCAGGACAAGCACGGCGGTA